>ERZ795032.82-NODE-82-length-136006-cov-213.520585_pt1 | contig 136006 bp, 102 predicted proteins | sample MGYA00375124_ERZ795032 | MGnify/ENA primary metagenome ERZ795032 (study PRJEB30167, sample SAMN05720154) | activated sludge metagenome | isolation source: Anaerobic digester | place: China | collected 2015-12-16 ... | reverse complement strand
CTCTCTGGTGATCTTGATGTTCACGTAGGGCATCGCAATCTCCTCTTTCAATAGGATTTCCGCCGCCGGGCGGCGTGTCCGGTTCGGGTGGGCGGGAAAGACGCCGCCGGGCTTCGAAGACCTCCCCGGCAAGGAACCACCGAAGCGGGCGGGCTTGGCAGGACCGGCCTCGACAGGGGAGACACGCAGCAGACGGTCGGCTGCAACCGGACACCGCAGGACACAAAACCTCCCGGCTCACGCTCCGTTCCTTGCCCGAATGACCCGTTCCCGCGCTTTTCCATGCGCGACGCCCCGTTGTCATTCCTGACACTCAATCGGCTCCCGGAGCGCGAAACTGAAGAAGCATCGGGCGGCCGCGTTGGGAGCCCATTGATCGCCAGGGGCGGATCTTCCCGCCCGGGGATTGCCGAAAGCCGGAGCGGAGACGGTCGACTCAACCCCGCCCAAAAACCGTCTCAACCGCCGGAACGGCCGCCCGTCACGTATCCTCATTGCAAATCGTACGGATGTCAAGCGGGTTCCCGGCTGAATCCCCGCCTCTGCATCCGTGGAATCCGATACCGCGGAAGTCCGCCCACCGGATTCCGCCGCAGCGTAGCGTAGCGGGATGGGCTCTTCCCGCCGTGGAGACGAACCGTTCGCTTGTCCGGCCTGCCGAAGGGCATTGACGCTCGGCGTGCGTTCCATTGCTTCGCGGGTCCCCTTATTTTTTACCGGAAGAGAAGGAATAAGATCCCTGTCCTGTTATGATGGAATCAACTTGAAGATCCAAGGTAAAAAGTAAGAGGAGTCCTATTCCGTGATTAGAGTAAGAATATTTAGTGCTTGCTTTCTAAGGAATTGGAATTGTGAAAGTATTAGCAATAATCATATTCATTTATGATTTTTATTGACAGAGTATTCTATATATATTGATACTGGACTCGACCAATACAATATGTTTTATGATACACAATAAATTATATCCATCGATAATAGTCATGATTTTCGAAGGAGTGTCCGTTCGTGTGGAGCGAATCCTGATATGAGCTTGTGTGGAAATTAGATTCCCGGGTGAGCCTGTTTCCATGCTTCGCGGGCGACGCCGGTGCAATGGGCGATTGTGCTCAAGACGGCAATGTTGATGGGAGGGCATAAAGCTTTTCCCTTGTATGCGTCCGACCGGCGCACTCCCGCGGACGATTTTCCCGGCGCGGAGACGGGGCATGGCCCGCCGCTCAGCCTGGGGACCTGGTGTTGTAGCGTCTCGAACGCGAATTGCTCCGGGGACATGAATTTGTGAGGGAGGAGCCGACCGCGGGCCAAGTCCGGTGGACAAAGCGTGTTGGTCCGACGGGTGAGGTTGAGGAGGGTCTTGGTTTTGATCAGGTGAATCGTTGAAACATCAAACCGACAGAGGAGATTCGAATGAAAGCTGTTGTTTCACTCTCTCTTGCCGTTCTTTTCGCACTGTTGCCCCAATGGAGTCATGCGGCCGTCATCGATCCGTTATTCGACTTCGGGAGTCTGTACGGCTTTGTGATGTTCCTGCTCGTGATCGCCGTGATCTTTCTCATCTGCAGGGAAATCGTATGCTGGTACTGGAAGATCAACAAAGCGATGGTTCTGCTGACGGAGATTCGCGACTCGCTCCGGGGAAACGCGCTTTCCGGGGGGACACCGGGCGGGGTGGGGGCGCAAGGGTTGCAGTGCCCTTCGTGCGGCAAGACGGACGCCTACTACGACGTATACAACAGGCTGTTCTGCCCGAACTGCAAACGGTATGTGAACAACCCGTGACCGGCGCCTGACGCAAATCGAGCCGTACCGGGGATCAGGCGCGGTTCATGGCCGCGGAGCACCCCGAAGGGATGGGGATCATCTCGAAGGGGTGCTCAATCTCGGGGAATACGGGGAACCATCGACGGAGTCCTCGTTCCCCTTCGATCGCAACGAAGACGTCCACTGCCGGGGGGTTGCCGACCGGTCGAATTCTCGGGGGATTGACGTCGATCTCCGGCGCTTCACGGCGCTGCAGGCCTTAGGAGTCGGGGGCCACGAACGTCGGGCCCTGCATGACCGAATCCACCGCGACTTCTCATCGGAACCGCTCGACGATTCTTTGCCCTCGGATTTCCGTCGCAAGGTTCAGGGCGTCCCCGGGGAGCGGGGGAGCGACACGAAAGAAATTGTCCTCCGAGCCTGTTGAGGTTGGAGTGGGCTGTGCCGTGCAGGCCGCGGACCGGAGGGGATGAAAAAGGAACCGTGGCTTTCCGCGGGACGAATTCCCGCCCACGGGACGGCCGGCTATGCGCCGGAAGAAAACGTCTTCGCCGAACATCCGCATTCACAGCGGTTTTCTCGTCTACTTTCTCGTGTTCCTGACTTTCAGGCCCCCCGCGATGCGTTCCCCGGTCATGGACGGCGAGCGACACGACGACGCTCGAACCGGCCCACGCCGTCTCATCGCTTTCTTTGCCGCCCTCCTTTTTGTCTCGCACCCGATTCAGACGCAGGCCGTGCCCTAGGTCGTGCAAAGATTCGCTTTCCCGGACACATTGCTCTACCTGGCAACGGTTGTGTCATATGCCGGCAGTCGCCTCACTGCAATGCATCGCCGTGTCCATGGGGACGGGAAGACGCGTTGCCGGTTTTTTCAACGCCGTCTCGAACGGAAAAGGCCTGTTCCGATCACGGGGAGAAATCCTCCCGCCGCTTTCCGGATACGGGCTGCCTGTGGTTTTCTCGGGGATAAAAGGATATAAATTAAAAAATCTGCTGTATACTTTGACCGGCGCGGGTGTGTTTCTTGCCGGGGTGATCTCCGAGACCGGCATCCTCATTCCGGAGTTTCTTTCATCGCTCGGCGGGGCTTGGTGTTTTCCCGGGAAAGGGAAAAGCCCCGGCGGCGAGTTCCCGAAGGGTGGGGGAGGCCCTGGAGATGAGGGGGCGAGAATGATGCCGGGTCGCGAGGGATGCGTCCGGACCGGGCGCATCGGGCGAAATGCCGGGAAGGGCTTGTCGTCCATGCGACGTGGGCCGGCCTTGGCCCTTCCGGGATGTCTGCCTGATTCCGACACGTTCCTGAAAGCGGGCTGAAGAGCCGATGACGCTCCGGGTCCGAAGTGAGTGAACCTCATGAGGCTAAGAATTTTCTGGCGCGTGATTTTCGCCCAGGGCGTACTGATCCTTCTCGTCCTCGTGGTGAGCCTGTACGCCCTCGACAAGCTCAACTGGCTCATCCGGCTCAACGGGCGCATTGTCGAGGTCGACACCGTGTGCCTGAAGGAACAGAGGCGGCTCTTGAAGACCTTTCTGGTAGAGATGCGCAATGCGGAAAAATACATGCTGATTCAGGACCCGGTTCTCCACGGAGCCTATATCGAGGCGAGGGAGGACTTCGCTGAAGCCCTGGCCAGGATCAACGCCTTGGTCGATTCCGAGCCGGAACGGAGTCTGATCGCGGAAATCAAGGACCTCCACACCCGCTACGACGAGGAGTTCAAGCGGGCCGTGCCCGGGAAGGGTACCGAGGACCAGACCAGAAAAGGAATCGCCGAGGGGTTGCTCGAACGCGGCAATGAGCTCGTTCGCCACCGTGAAGAAATCATCGGCGCCAAGACCGTGGAAGCCCGCGACATGGCGGAATCCGCCGCCCGAGACATGGGCTGGCTGACGGTTGCCGGCATAGGAGGCGCCCTCATGCTCGCCTTTTTCCATGCGCGCGGGATGAGCAGGCCTCTGAAAAACCTGGCCCAGGAAATGCGCAGGGTGGGCCGGGGGGAGTTCACCCGCTCCATCGACCTGAGGGCGCCTCTGGAAGTCGTGGAGCTTGCCGAGACCTTCAACTGGATGACGGAACAACTGGCCCGCCTCGAAGAGCTCAAGGCGGACTTCACCGCCCATGTCTCGCATGAGCTGCGCACTCCCCTCACGGCCATCCGCGAAGGAATCGCCCTCCTGCTGGAGGAAATCCCCGGACCGCTTTCGCCTTCACAGAAGGAAATCCTGGAGGTCGTGCGCGGCAACGGCGAACGGCTTTTTGTGAGCATCTCCTCCATCCTCGATCTGTCCCGGATGGAAGGCGAAATGATGGAATACCAGTACGCGCCGTGTGACCTGCAGACCCTGATCGAGAAAAGCGTTCAAGGGCTGGACCCCATTGCGAGGAAGAAAAACATCGGGGTCGAGACCATCCGAACCGGGAATCTGCCGCTCCTCATGCTCGATGAATCCAGGATGCGGCAGGTCATTGACAATCTCATGAGCAATGCGCTGAAATTTACACCCGAGGGGGGTCGTATTTCCATAACCACCGTCCTGAAAAGAGATGACCGGGAGAAAGGGAGGGTGGTGGAGGTAAGGGTTTCGGACACGGGGCATGGAATTCCGGAAGAAGATGTCGAAAAGGTGTTCGGGCGCTTCTACCGGAGTCCGCACCATCGAGGCAAACGGCACCAGGGAACCGGATTGGGCCTGGCAATCGCCCGCCATATCGTCACTGCCCATGGAGGGCGAATCTGGGCGGAGAACGAGCCTGCAAGCGGTGCAACCATAGTGTTTACTCTTCCCGCAAATTTTGCTTACAATAGACCGTCGGTTTGAGATCGTTCGGGAAACCGATATCGCTGCGGGCTGATCCGAAGGTTTGAGCATGATGGCCACACATACCCTTGTATTTAGAAGCCTTGCGGGGCTGGTGCTTCTTCTCGTTGTGCTGGGCGGGTGTTCGACGAAAACGCCCGAGCCGGCTCCTCCCGTTCCCGCCGCCCCCATCCCGCTTTTTCCTCCACAGGAAGCTTTGACGGGCGGGGATTTCAGCGGTTTTGCGCAGGCGAACAAAAAGACACTCGAAACGTGTGACTCGGACGACGGGTGCGCCACGGCGCTTTTCAATCTGGGCGTCGTCCATGCCTATCCACCCGCACCGATCTATAACCAGTCGGAAGCCTTGAAGTATTTTCGAGAACTCATCGCGAGATACCCGGACAGCCCCTGGGCATCCCAGGCCAAATTCTGGGTGGAGCTGCTCAGAAAGACCGTTGCGTTCGAAAAGGACCGCAAGCAGCTGCGCAGAGAGATCAAAGCCAGAAAGTCGGATATCGAAGAACTGAACGAACAGATTCGACGTTCCCGGGACATCGATACCGAAATCGATCAGAAGGAACAGGAACAGTTGCGACAGGAAATTAAAGAGAGAGAATCGGCCATCGAAGAGCTGAGCGAGCAGATTCGACGTTCCCGGGACATCGATTCCGAAATCGATCGCAAGGAACGCGAGTTGCTGAAATAAGGGATTCAATGCCGGGAGAAAAGATCCTTGTCGTGGATGATGATCGGGGGCTGCGTACCCTGATGAAGGCCCGCCTGGAAGGGGCCGGGTACCGGGTGACGCTTGCGGAGCGGGGAGAGGAAGCTCTGACCGCCGCGCAGGAGGAGGTCTACAGCGCAGCCGTGCTGGATCTCAAAATGGAGGAGATGGACGGCATGGTGCTGCTGGAGAAGCTGCTCCTGGTTCAGCCCTACCTCCCCGTGATCATCCTGACCGCCTACGGGACCATCGCCGGAGCCGTCGAAGCCACCAAAAAGGGGGCCTACGACTTCATGACCAAACCGTTCGAAGCCAAGGATCTCCTGTATCGTCTGGAGAAAGCCCTGGAGGTGGGCAGCCTCAGAATGGAAGTGGAACGGCTGCGGACCCTCGTGCGCGAACGCTACCATTTCGACAACATCATTGCGTCGAGCGAGAAGATGCAGCAGGTTCTGCTCCAGGTGTCGCAAATCGCCGCCACCGACTCGACGGTCTGTCTCTACGGGGAAAGCGGCACGGGCAAGGAGTTGATCGCAAAAGTGCTTCACCTGACCAGCACTCGGTCCCGGGGCCCGTTCGTAGCGATCAATTGCGGAGCCATCCCCGAAGGCCTGCTGGAGAGCGAGTTGTTCGGGCACACCAAGGGTGCTTTCACGGGTGCGGATCAGGCGAAGAAAGGGCTTCTGCAACAGGCTGAAAGAGGCACGCTCTTCATGGACGAGATTGCGGAGCTCACTCCGGCACTGCAGGTCAAGCTATTGCGGGTGTTCCAGGACCATGAGTTCTATCCCGTCGGAGGCGTCCAACCGGTCAAGGTGGATACGCGCCTTGTCGCCGCCACCAACCAGGACCTCTGGAAAGCGATCCAGGACGGGAAATTCCGGGAAGATCTCTATTACCGCATCCATGTCATTCCGGTTTATCTGCCGCCTCTTCGCGAACGCCCCGAAGATATCCCGCTGCTGGCCCATCACTTCCTGCAACACTTCAACGGCACCATGAACAAGAACATCCCCGGCTTTTCTCCGGATGCCATGCACCGCCTGATGCTGCATCGATGGCCCGGGAACGTCCGCGAACTGGCCAACGTGGTGGAAAGGGCCGTCGTGCTGGCCCGGGAGGGCAACATCTGCGCCGAGCACCTGCTTCTGGAGCGGGAGGCGGTTTCCGACTCGGGGACCGAACTCCCCCCCCTGACGGCGGCGCGCGACGAATTCGAACGGGCGTACCTGATCCAGGTCCTCCACAGCACGAAGGGCAACGTCTCGCGCGCGGCGGCCAAGGCGGGCCGATACCGCGCCGAGTTCTACAAGTTGTTGCGCAAATACGAGCTGGACCCCGCCACATTCAAGGAAGAGGAACGTTCGTCCGGCGGGTAGCGCACTCATCCGTTGTCTCCCCCTTTTCCTGCCTGTAGGGTTTTGCCGACAGTGTTGCAGGGGTTTTCCTACACCTCGTCGTGGCGCGATGGCTGCGTCGCCGTGGCATTGACCTTTGCGCGGGCGCCCGACGACGACGCTTCGAAATCCTCGCTCAACGGAAGGGGAGCCGCCCACAAACCCTTTTCTGGGGCCGCTTCACCTTACTTCCGCGGTTGATCGTCACGGCCTGTCGATGAGCCTGAATGAAGGCGCCAAGGCGTTCTTTGCCCCCTCTTCCGCCTGGTTGGCATGTCGATTGCTCTACGGTAGGGGCAGGCTGCCGCACGGTCTTGCAGGGAAGGATATGAGCCTGCGTTCACGGCAAGATGAGAGAGCATGAAACCGTTCCCTTGCTGCGTCCGACCGGCGCGCCCCCGTGGACGATCTCCACGACGCGGGGACAGGGCGTGAGACGCCCGCCGCACAGCCTGGCGAACCGGGGTCGTGTGATCTCGAACGCGAATTGGCACGAATGATTTCAGGCGAGAAAACGAGCCTGTCGTATTCCCGCTGGGGGCGCCCGGCAACCGAAGCAGTTCCGTGGCTCCGCTGCAGGGGACGGAGCCTGCTGCCCGGGTCGACCGGGGCTGGGGAATGGACGGTAAGGGGGGGCCGGGAGGCCCCCTCTTTGCTTTCGTGCGTCCGGCAGGGATAGCCCGGCGCCGGAGGCGCGGGATTTCGATGCTTTGTGTCCGTGCGCCGGCAGGGTGCGCGCGCCCGGGAGCGCCTAGGCGGCCATGGTTTTCAGGCCGGGGGCAATAATGAAAGCGGCTTCCGTGAGCGCGGTCAGCGCCTCAACCGTCACTTCGGGTGCGATCTCCCTCAGGATCAGTTTCCCGTCTTCGAAAGCGAACAGTCCCAGTTCCGTGACCACCAGGTCGGCCTCGGCGAATCCGGTGACGGGCAGAGTGCAGCGCTTCACGAGTTTCGGTTTCCCATCCCTGGTCGTGTGCTGCATGCCGATGATCACCTGCCTGGCGCCGGTGATGAGGTCCATGGCGCCCCCGACCCCGAGTTGCTTGCCGTTGGGGATGATCCAGTTGGCGATGTTGCCGTCCTGGTCCACCTGGAATGCGCCGATCACCGTGGCGTCAACGTGTCCCCCCCGGATCATGCCGAAGGACGCGGCGCTGTCGAAATAGCTGCAGCCGGGAGTCTCGGTCACGGGCTGCCGACCGGCGTTGATCAGCTGTCGATCGATCCTTTCCCCGACGGCCAGCGGGCCAACCCCCAGGATTCCGTTTTCCGCCTGGATAAAAACGTCCGCCTTCTGAATGTAGTTGGCCACCAGCGTGGGGATGCCGACTCCCAGGTTGATCACCAGTTCGTGGTCCGCCCCGGCGAACTCCTCGGCGATTCGGCGCGCAATGCGGACCTTGGCTTCCTCCTCTGAAACTAACGGCACCATGCTAGACTCTCCGTACCATGATATCGACGAAAATATGGGGAGTGACCACGGACTCGGGATCCAGGCTGCCGACCGGTACGCTCTCGTCCACTTCGGCTATGGTCAGCGCCGCCGCCATGGCCATGAGAGGATTGAAATTGCGGGCCGTCTTGTAATAGACGAGATTGCCGAGATCATCGGCGCGACTTGCCTTTATCAGGGCAACGTCGGCGTGGATGGCGCGCTCGAGGACGTAGGTCCGGCCGTCGAAGATTTTGGTTTCCTTGCCCTTGCCCAATTGCGTTCCGGCGGATGCCGCCGTGTAGAACGCCGGGATTCCGACACCGGCCGCGCGGATGGCTTCGGCAAACGTTCCCTGCGGCACCAGCGTCACCCCGATTTCTCCCCTGCTGTAGGCGAGACCGACCTCGGGGTTCCAGTTGTAATAGTTGCCGACCAGAGCCCGGATCTGCCCGTTGGTGAGAAGCTTTCCGAGACCGACCCCCGGGGAGCCGAGATCGTTGCTGATGATGGTCAGATCCCCGACGCCGGAAGCCGCCAGCGCCTCGACCAGTCCTTCCGGGTATCCGGCGAGACCGAAACCGCCCACCATGATCCTGGAGCCCGGCTGAATGAGGGCTATCGCTTCCGCAACCGTTCGAAATTTGTCTCTATCGCCCATGGAACAACCCCAAAAAGTCGTTTCAAGATGAGCGCCCGGCTCGAAGGCCCGAGAGGCCCGTCCATCCAGTTGGGCGGAATGTGGCCGGCTGTCCCGGGAGGGGCTCCGACGAGTCGGGCGCCCGATGCAAAGAAGACCTCAAAAGGCGAAAAGAATTAACGTCACCGGATGTTCCGAGCAAGACCCATGCCATGAACGGGTGGCGGGGCTGCGGAGGCTTGAAGGCCGCAGTTGACCGCAATCACAGAGGAAAATCCCGCTCTCGGGGGTTGGCGAGCGTGGAGTGACCGGGTGCCGGGAAAATACGTGGCCCGGTTTCCGAACGCACGTCCCCCGTCTGTCTGCCTGCCCCTTAGGCAGTCGATGAACCCGCGAGGCTGGAAACGCGGCCGAAGGGGAACCGCGCGGGCGCGCAAGCGAGGCCGAAGACTGCGAACCGAAAGCGGGGGTGCAAACGGACACGTGGCGGACTCTTGAAGTGCCTAATTGTCCCAATCCGAAAAGGGTGGTCCGGAAGAGCCGCCTTGCTCGGCAACGAGGAATTCCAGCAGTTTTTCGCCTTTCGGAGTGAGCGTCGTTCCCTGCTTGGTGGTTCCCACTCGAATCAGTCCATCGTTTCTCAAAAGCCGCAGATATCGCTTCATTCTTCCTTCGCTGACGAAATGGCCCCGGCTGCCGAGTTCACGCATGAGTGTTCTTCTGCCGTTCAGCATCCTTTTGCGTTCGCGCAGAACGTGGAGCAGCCCCGACAATTCCTCGATCGACGCGCACGCCGCATCCAACAGGCGCCGGACGGCGTCGCGGTGGTCGCCGTCGATCCCCCCCCGGGCCGGCCGCCGGTCGACGGCGAAGGTTTCCGATAGGCTCCGCGGCACATGTTCCAGCTCGACCAACGCGGCGTTTCTGGATGAAATCTGAAGATAATCGGCAAGATTGAGCAGTTCCCGCACGTTTCCCGGCCAGCCGTAGCTCCGCAGACACTCGACGACGTTCGGGGAAAACGCCTTGCGGCTGCCGTATTGTTCTTCGAGGTAGCGGTTGAGGACGTAGGGGATGTCTTCGCAGTGCTCGCGCAACGGCGGAATATCAAGCGGCAAAGTGTTCAAACGGTGATACAGGTCGCGCCGGAACTTCTTTTCGGCGATCGCCTCGCGCAGGTTGCGGTTGGTTCCCGCAATGATGCGAACGTCGATGGGGATGATCCGGTCGGCTCCGACCTTCATGATTTCCTTTTCCTGGAGGACTCGAAGCAGCCTGGACTGGACGTTGAGCGGCGCGTCGCCGATTTCGTCCAGAAAAATCGTGCCTCCGTGAGCCTGCTCGAAAAAACCGGTCTTGCCCCCCTTCTTGGCCCCGGTGAAGGCGCCCGATTCGTATCCGAACAGCTCGCTCTCGATCAATCCCTCCGGAATCCCGGCGAAATTCACGGCAACGAACGGACCGTCCCGCCGTGGCGAGCTCCGGTGGATGGCGTGCGCGAACAGCTCCTTTCCGGTTCCGCTCTCGCCCGTGATGAGAATGTTCTTTTCCGTGGCGGCGAACTGCAGCGCTCTTTCCTTCAAATCGTCGACGGCCCCGTTCAGGGTCCAGATATCGTCGAAACCGTACTTGGTGACATGCCCTTTGCGCGCCAGGTGCAGCCGGACATCCTTTTCCAGGCGCTGGAGGCGGGCGATTTCCCGGAAAGTGTAGATCTCCCGGACTTCGTTCTCGCTCACCACCGGGATCTTCTGAATCAGGATCTGTTTGCCGTCATGGTCGTAAATGGAGGACGAACCGGAATTCTTTGACGATTTGCCCGGGAGATTGACGGTGTGCTTGAAGCCGGCCAGGAGATCGTTGATGTTCGTGGCGAGTATGGCGTCGATGTCCTTTTTGAAAAGCCGGCCCGCCGACTGGTTGGCAATGTCGATTCGGCCGGTTTCCTTCACCGAAAGCAGACCGTCCTCGAATTGGTTGAGGATGACTTCCTGGTATCTGCGGAGCAGCTCGGACTGTTCGAGGACCGCGGCCAGCTTGCGGCTCGATTCCATCAGGAAGTTGTGATAGTAGGTGGCGAAGTTCTCCACGTAGCCGGGGTCGAGGTCCAGGGCGAGGAGCAGCTGCAGAAAAGAGTGGATGCTGATGATGCGCGGCCCTATGTCGATCACCCGCTTGATTTCACCGGGGCACAGGTGGGTCATCCCGGGGGAGATGGCGGCCGCGATGTCGCCCAGGTTCCGCTTGGAGCCCCTCCAGTAGGGCACGTAGTCGAGATGGGTGATCCCGAGGCTCTTGAGCGAATCGATGGTTTCCTCGGTGGCGGCCCTGGGATCGTTCACGACAAGCACCCTGGAAGCGCGGGGAAGCCTGAGCACCTTCTCGAGGTTGTAGCCGGTGATCAACCGCTTGGGCGCCACGATCGGCAGATCGGGGTAAATCGATCGCAGGCGCGGCAGCAGAAAGGCGCCCGACGTCATCACCACGTCGGTCCGCGGCGGCGCGGCGGCGCACTCCTGGAACGTCCTGCTGCGCACCTTCACTTCCCCGCCGATGATGTTGTTGATGATGGTGCGCAGGAAATTGTTCACGTTCCTGTCGATGGAAACGATGAGAAGGGTCTTTTCCTGATGATTCATGGTCCGAGCCTCCCCTGCGGTCGAAACGTCCGATGCGCCGTGCCGCATCCCTTCGGGTCGTGCCGCTCCGGTTCGGTTCCCGGTCTTGATTGGGATGATCGGGGCAGTGATCCGTGTTCTAAAAGTCCTAATAATCATGCCCCAGTTGGCTTCACCCTTCAAGCAAAATCTCCCCGCGGCCCGAACGGGCATTGTCGCCGCACATCGGATTCGGGCCGGTCCGCACGCGGTCCACGCCGTTCCGCCGCCGTCCCGACGCTTCTCCCGCAAGGCCGGCACCGATCCTTCCCGACGCCGCAATCCGCCGGTCTTTCCGGCCGCGGCGCCGCCTCTCCTCGGGTGTCCGTCGAAGAGGCACCGGGGGTATTGCGAATCGCTTGGCACAGCTATTGCGTAAAGCTCTCAAGGAGCGGGCGGAGATTCTCACCCGCGACGAACATCGCTGTGAGTTTCAGACACAACCCGAATTTCATAACCGAAAGAGGTGCATGGTCCCATGAACGCGATTGCGGGGAACGTGTTTCCGAGGCGGCTCGACATGGCTCTGCCGGAGGCGGCCGGAGCCCGCGGGCTCTGGATTGAAGACCGGGACGGCAACCGGTATCTCGATGCGAGCGGGGGGCCCCTGGTGGTCAACGTCGGCCACGGGCGGGAGGAAATCGCTCGAGCCATGTATGACCAGGTTTTGCGGTGCGATTACGTGCATCCCACCATGTTCACCACCCGGGCGGTGGAGGACCTGGCGAAAGCGCTGGCCGCTCACGCGCCTCCGGGCATCGGACGATTCTACTTTCTTTCCGGAGGGGGGGAAGCGGTCGAGACCGCGATCAAGCTGGCGCGGCAGATTCACCTCGAGAACGGCCGGTCCGGGCGCATCCGGCTCATTTCCCGGTGGAAATCGTATCACGGTCTTACCCTGGGCGCGCTGGCGGCAACGGGGAGGACCACGTTCCGGGCCCCCTTCGCTCCCCTGCTCACCGAGGTGGAGCACATCCCGGCCCCATACTGCCTGCGCTGCTCTTTCGGGTTGACCTATCCGGAATGCGGGCTGCGCTGTGCTCTGGCCCTCGAAGAGACCATCCAGAACCTCGGCCCCGACACGGTTTCGGCGTTCCTGGCCGAAACGGTGAGCGGAGCGACCATCGCCGCCGTGCCCCCGCCTCCGGGCTATTTCCCCCTCGTGCGGCGGATCTGTGACCGCTACGGCGTGCTGCTGATCCTGGACGAGGTCCTGTGCGGATTCGGCCGGACCGGCCGATGGTTCGCAAGCGAGCACTATGAAGTCGTCCCGGACATCGTTACGATGGGCAAAGGGTTGGCCGGAGGCACCATCGCCCTGTCCGCCGCGGCGGTTCGCGACAGCCATTTCGAGGCCATTCGCAACGGCAGCGGCGGGTTCGTCCACGGCGGGACGTTTTCGCACCACAGCGTCGCCGCCGCCGCGGGGCTCGCGGTGATCGGCATCATGGAGCGGGAAGGACTGGTGGAACGGGTCGCCCGACTGGGCGAGGTCCTCGGAAAGAAGCTGCGCGCGGCCCTGGCGGCTCATCCCAACGTGGGCGAAGTGCGCGGCATCGGCTTTCTGTGGGGGGTCGAATTCGTGAAGGACAAGAAGTCCCTGCAGCCCTTCGCGCGCGCAGAGAAATTCGTGGAACGGCTGTGGCGCAACGTTATGGCGCGGGGAGTCCAGTTGTATCGTTCGACCGGGCTGGCCGGAATCGACGGCGATGCGCTGGTGATCGGCCCTCCCTACATCATTGAGGAAGACCAGTTGGACCTGGTCGTCACGGCGTTGGCTGAGGGACTCGAACAGACCCTGGCATAGGAAGCGCTGTTCTTTCCTGGTTCGGGCCTTGGAGGCCGGCCGGGGATTCCATGCGGCGCGTTCCATGAGAAAGGAGGGAACCCAAGGTGCCGGCGCCGCGGCGGCGGGTGCGGTTGCGTAAACCATCAATTCGGAAAGGTGCGCAATGAACGGATGGATGGGGAAAATCCTGCGCGTGGATTTAACCCGGGGCGAAGTACGGGATGAGGCACTGGAAGCCCGGATCGCCAGGGATTATATCGGTGGGAGAGGCCTCGGCATAGAGACATTGCTCCGGGAAGTGGCCCCGAAATGCGATCCGCTGTCTCCCGAAAACAAACTGGTGATGGCCAACGGGCCGCTCACGGGCACCAAGGCTCCGACCGGGGCGCGGTACATGGTCATGACCAAGTCCCCTCTGACCGGTTCGGTCACCTGTTCGAATTCGGGCGGGTATTTTCCGGCGGAGTTGAAGAAGGCCGGCGTGGACATGATCGTCTTCGAGGGACGGGCATCCGAACCGGTTTATCTATACATCGAAGGAGATCGCGCGGAGTTGCGTTCCGCGGCGCACCTTTGGGGAAAGACAACCCACGAGACGGACGCCGCAATCCATCGGGAGACCGTTCGAGGGACACGGGTAGCCTGCATCGGACCGGCGGGAGAGCGGGGCGTGCTGTTTGCCTCGATCATGAATGACCGGGACCGGGCGGCCGGCCGTTCCGGGGTCGGGGCGGTCATGGGGGCCAAGAATCTGAAGGCCGTGGCCGTGCGAGGGGACAAGGAAGTCGTGCTGCACGATGCCAAGGCATTCGCTGAAATCGTCAGAAAAATCATCAAGCGGTTCCGGGATTCCCTCAAGGGCGGCAAGCACCCGCTCAACCTGCATGGGACCGCGGTCACGGTCATGGCCACTCAGAATTTCGGCGTTTTTCCCACCCGGAATTTCCAGCAGGGGACGTTCGACGCGTGGGAGGAGATCCACGGCGAAAGCCTCACGCGAAAGTTCCTGGTCCGACCGAAGGCCTGTTTCAATTGCCCCATCGGGTGCGGCCGGGTCACCAAGGTGGACGAACCCGGTTTCCAGGGGGCGGGGGAAGGCCCGGAATACGAGACGGTGTACGCCATGGGAAGCAACTGCGGGGTGAGCAACCTGGCGGCGGTGACCAAGGCCAACTATATCTGCAACGAGATGGGAATGGACACCATCTCCATGGGAGCCACCATCGCCTGCGCCATGGAGCTTGCGGAACGCGGGTTCCTGCCGGAGGCCGACGTGGGAGGGCCGCTCCGTTTCGGAGACGCTCGCGCTCTCGTGGAGCTTACCCTCAAGACGGCATCGCGCGAAGGCTTCGGGGATCTGCTGGCCCGGGGCAGCTATCGCCTCGCCGAGCACTACGGGCACCCCGAGCTGGCCATGGTCAGCAAGAAACAGGAATTTGCCGGCTACGATCCCAGGGGTGCGCAGGGCATGGGACTGGCCTACGCCACCTCCCCCGTGGGTGCTTCGCACATGCGCGGGGATTCGGCCTATATCGAGCTTCTCGGGGTTCCCATGGTGCTCGATCCTCTCAGTTGGGAAGACAAGTCGGAGCTTGTGAAGGATTGGCAGGACGTGTTCACCGTCATCGATGCGGCGGGACTCTGTGTCTTTTTTTCGGTGAGGAACCTGGTGACGCCCACTCGCGATATCCGGCCCCAGGGCATCATGGAGCTCCTGAATGCGGCAACCGGGGCGGACTACGGCCTGGATGAGCTGGTTCGCGCCGGAGAGCGGATTTTCAATGCCGAACGACTGTTCATGATCTGTGCCGGGCTGTCGTGCAAGGATGATTCGCTGCCGCCGCGGATGACCGGCGAGCCGCTTCCCGACGGTCCGGCTCGAGGCAGTGTCTGCCGCCTGCCGGAAATGCTCCGGTCCTATTATCAGCTGCGCGGGTGGGATGAGAACGGCATACCGACCTGGACAAAAGTCAGGGAACTGGGACTCATCTGAGTCCGGCTGAGGGGGCGGTCATGCGGGTGGAGGTTCAACTCTACGCCACACTGCGAAAGTACGGTCCACCGGACGGAGGCCCGCGGACCATGGTCGTGGCGGAGGGCGAGCGCCTCGGACGGGTCCTGGAAGCGATCGGCATCCCGGCGGATGTGGAGCGGGTGATTCTCGTCAATGGCCGGCCCGCAACCGCCGACTCGGTGCTCGAAGAGGGAGATCGCGTGGTGTTGTTCCCCCCCGTGGCGGGGGGGTGACGGCCAATCCGCGGCTCAATTCACGAAATGCGGCGATTCGAGGGCCCGCGATCTTGCAGGGGCCTTGGGGGACGAGGTTTTCCGCCCGGCGGGAAGGGCGGGAGCAACCATCAGTCATCGACAAGGGAGGTAGGGAAATGAGAGGGAACGGGAAAAGTCTGTGGGTACTGGCTCTCATCATCGGCCTGGTCCTGGCGGGCGGGCCGGTCTGGGCTCAGGACACCGTCAAGGTCGGTGTGGTCGGACCGCGGACCGGAACGGCGGCGGCAACCGGGAAAGCCTTTGAGGAAGGAATCAAGCTGGCCACGGATTACGTGAACGCCAAAGGCGGAGTGCTCGGCAAGAAACTGGAAATCGTGTTCGAGGATACGGCGGGCGCTCCGGACAAGGCCGCTTCAGGTTTCGAACGCCTTGTGACCAGGGACAAGGTGGCCATGGTGCTGGGTGAGAGCCATTCTTCCTCCGCGTTGGCGGAAATCGAGGTCGCCGAGCGTTTCAAGGTGCCTTTCATCGTGGTCGAGGCCTGGGCGGATCCCATCACTGCCAAGAACTACCGGTATGTGTTCCGGGCGGGCCCGTCCAACACCGGCGTGGTCAATGAATCCATCGCAAAGTGGGTGGTGAACGAAAAGTTCAAGAAAGCCTACATCGTGGCGGAGAACACGGACTGGGGCCTGGGCATCGCCGAATTGTCCAAGGCCGCCCTGACCAAGGCCAACATCCCGTTCGAGATGCTGGTAACGGAGCGGCAAAGCCAGGATCACTACACCGAGCTGAACAAAATCAAGGCATTCGATCCGGATGTCGTGCTGGCCTATATCTATGGGACCGGCCTGCACTACTTCGTGGCCCAGGCGGGCGAAGTGAAACTGACCCCCAAGGCGATCGTGCTCGACGGAGCCGGCCCTCCGAGCCTCTGGCCGGATTACTGGAAAAACGTGGGGGATTACGGGGACCTGGAATGCTTCGTTTCCTCGATGCACGAAAAGGTGGAGCTGACCAGGCTTGCAACCGAGTTCCGCCAGGCCTATGTCAAGGCGTTCGGCGGCCCGCCCACCGATTACAAGTCGCGCTCCATCTACGACAGCATTCTCATCGCGGCGGACGCCATCAACCGCGCCAAGTCAACGGATCCCGAGAAACTGGTGGATGCCCTGGAGAAGACCAGTCTCGAAGTGACCCGCGGCACCGTCAAGTTCGGACTGGAGAAGGGCGGCACCACCTATCATCAGTGGGAGCCCCCGATGCTCATCGTCCAGTGGCAGGCCAAGCAGCAGGTGGTCCTCTACCCGGCGGCCGCGGCGACCGGCAAATTGAAGAAGTAATATGATTTTACCTGGAAAACAGATTACCGGGTGAGTCTGTTTTCATGCTTTTTTCATGCGCTGCGGGTGTCGCAGGCGCCATGGGGAATTGCGTTCATAAGAGATGAGTGCATCGGGCGGGAGGGTATAAAGCCCTTCCCGTGCATGTGTGTTCGCTGCGACGAAGGGGTAAGGGTATTGGGACCGTGGGCTGCGCTGTCGCGCATCCCACCCTGCGCAACTCAAAAGTCGACAAAGAACACAGTTGCTATGTCTGATGGGCACATCGGTCCGTAGGGGGGTATCCCCGCTCGCGTCAACCTCCCGACGGGCAAATGTTGTGTCATCTTGAACGCACCTTTCGGTATAAGGATGATCGCGGGGGGATCGATCCGCAAATCCTTGTCGGCGGTTCCCGGGAAAGGGGGCCCTGTCATCCTTTCGCGGGAGGAGCGGGCCGCCCCTTTCGGCAAGGAAACGAAGCCCCGGGCGGGTCACTCCGGGTGGGATCGACTCCGTGCCGGGGCGCCAACGGGCTGAATTCCTCCTGTTCCAAAGCAAGGGGAGCGGGGGGATTGGAGCGCAACAGCAGCCGGGTGCGGCGATTGGATGCGACGACCGGCCACATCGAGTCGCCGCGAGACAGGAAAGGTAATGTGATGTTTGCTTTAGCCGTCATGAACGGCCTGGTGATCGGGGTCATCTATGCCCTGGCCGCGCTGGGGGTATCCCTGGTGGTCGGTATCATGAACGTGGTCAACTTCGCCCACGGGGAGCTCTACATCCTGGCCGGCTATTTCAGTTACCTGTTTGCCGGGGCGCTCGGGGTGAATTTCGTGGCGGCGATGATCGTTGCCGTGCTGCTGGTGTTTCTCTTCGGCCTTTTTGTGGAATGGGTGCTCATCCGTCCGACCTATGGCAACGACATGTATTCGCTCATCCTCACGTTCATTCTCTCTATCGTGTTGCAGAACGCCTACCTGCTCATTTTCGGCCCCTACCCGAACAAACCGCCCGGCTGGGTCGGCGGCGCGACCAACGTTTTCGGGCTGTTCTACTACGGCAATCAGCGGCTGGCCGCGCTGGCGGCCGCAAGCGTGGTGATCGCGCTGCTCTTCGTGGTGATCAAGAAGACCTGGTTCGGGCGGATCATCAGGGCCACGAGCCAGGACCGTGAGATGGCGGAGCTCAACGGGGTGAACACCACGCGCCTGAATATGCTGAGCTTCGGGCTCGGCTGTGCTCTGGCGGCGGCGGCGGGGGTGATCCTGGCCCCCGTGTTTCCGGTCACGCCAACCGCCGGATTGCCCGTGGCTCTCACTGCCTTTGTCGTCGTGGTTCTCGGCGGCATGGGATCGCTCTGGGGGTGCGTTCTGGGAGGCCTGATTCTCGGCCTGGTGGAGAACCTCGGGGCGGCCTTCATTTCCACCGGGTACAAGCACCTCTTCAATTTTATCATTCTAATCCTTGTGCTCCTCATCAGGCCGGCGGGTCTTTTCGGCCGAAGGGAAGCCTAGCCCATAAGATTTACGAGGGGTTCGGTGACTGACAAACGCTTCTACCAGGTCCTTGTCCCGGCTGTCGTGCTGTTCAGCTTCCTGCCGTTCGGCCTCGGCTCCTATCACCTGCACGTGGTGATCGTCAGCCTGTTCTACCTGATGATGGCATCGAGTTGGAACCTGCTGGCCGGGTACACGGGCCAGGTTTCCTTCGCCCATGCGGCTTTTGCGGGGATCGGCGCCTACGCGTCGGGGATTCTGGCCGTCAGGTTCGGACTGAACCCCTGGATCGGCGTGGTCGTCGGCACGCTGATGGCCGCGCTGCTCGGCCTGGCGGTCGGCGTTCTTTGCCTGAGGATGGGGGGCATCTACCTGTCCCTCACGACGCTGGGCTTTTCCGAAATCCTGCGAATCATCATCACCAACGAATACGAGGTGACCCGCGGCACCATGGGACTCCAGGTGCCCGGCCTGTTCGCGGAGTATTCCAAGGTCGGCTATTTCTACGTCATGCTGGGGGCGGCGGTACTGACCCTGATCATCATATACCGACTGATCCATTCCAATATCGGACTGAATTTTCGCGCCGTGCAGAATGATGAGCGGGCGGCCGCCTCGCTCGGAGTCGATGTGGTCCGGGTGCGCGTGCTCGCCTTCACGGTTTCAAGCGCCCTTGCGGGCATGGCGGGCGGCCTGTACGGGCATTACCTGCTCCTGATCACGCCGGAAATCCCCTCGCTCGATCAACAGTTCCTGGTGCTGTCCATGACGGTGATCGGCGGCATGGGATCTTTTCCGGGGCCGATCATCGGGGCATTTTCCCTGGAAATCCTGTCCGAATACATTCGTGCGTACGGGGAATATCACGTCCTGGTGTTCGGCCTGATCGCCCTGGTGGCGGCCCGGTTCGCCCCCAACGGCCTGATGGGGCTGGCGACCGGTCGGCTGATGCGCCGGCGCGCGCCTGAAAAGACGGTCGCCGCGGCGGCGAAATCTTAGGGAGGGAAGAACCTTGGCGTTGTTGGAGGGGCATGGGCTGACCAGGCGATTCGGCGGCGTGACGGCGCTCGACGCCGTGAGCTTCACCGTGGAAGAGGGAACCATCGTGGGGTTGATCGGGCCCAACGGGGCCGGCAAGACCACGCTTTTCAACCTTGTTGCGGGAGCGCTGAAACCCGGTGCGGGGAGGATCCTCTTCGAGGGGCAGGACATAACCGGGAGGCCGGCCAACGAGCTGTGCCGCAGGGGCATTGCCAGGACTTTCCAGGTGACGCGCCCGTTCGCCGCCATGACCTGCCTGGAAAACGTCGGAGTGGCCCTGGTCAACGGGCCCGCCCCTCAAGATCGCGCCCTGTGGCGCCAGACCGCCCCGCGCTACCTGGAAATGGTGGGGATGGGGGGCCTCGCCGATACCCCGGCCGGGAGTTTGAACGTGATTCAGAAGAAACGGTTGGAAATCGCCCGGTCCCTGGCCACCCGGCCGAAGCTGCTCATGCTGGACGAAGTGCTGGGGGGCCTCAACTCCCAGGAAATCCTCCAGGCTGTCGATTTCATTCGCAAGCTGCGCGACGAGCACCGTTTGACCGTGTTCTGGATCGAACACGTCATGGGGGCGATCATGAGCGCGGCGGAGAAGGTGATCGTCCTGGACCAGGGCAGGCACTTGATGGAAGGAACCCCCGAGGAGGTCGTCAAGGATTCGAGGGTCATTCAGGCCTATCTGGGAGAATAAGGACCATGCTCGAAGTATCGGGAATCGACGTGTTTCGGGGGGAGACCCAGGTGCTCTGGGAGGTCTCGTTCGAAGTGCACCTGGGGGAACGCGTGGCCATTCTGGGCAGCAACGGCGCGGGGAAGTCTTCATTGTTGGCCGCCATTACGGGGGTCCTGCCCCCGCGACGGGGAGAAATCAGGTTCAGGGGAGAGCCCCTGAGGGGCATGAAACCCCACCGCATCATACAGGCGGGCGTGGCCCTCGTGCCGGAAGGCCGCCGCGTGTACCGCGAGATGACCGTGGCGGAGAACCTCGAAATGGGTGCTTACCCCAAGCGGGGTCGGGCGGATATGCAGCGCACCATGGAACACGTCATGCACATCTTCCCGGCGCTCGAAAAACGCAGGGGCCAGGCGGCGGGGACCCTGTCCGGCGGCGAACAGCAGATGCTTGCCGTGGGACGGGCGCTCATGAGCCGACCCGAACTGCTGTTGATCGATGAATTGTCCCTCGGCCTGGCGCCCCTCGTCACCAGGGAAATCTACCGCGCGCTCGACCGGCTCGTGGAAGAGACCACCATCCTCCTGGTGGAACAGAACGTGGAACAGGCCCTGCGACACTCGCAACGGGCTTACGTCATGGAAAGCGGCCGTATGGTCCGCGAGGGGGTGTCGGCGGACCTCATGGAGGATGACGGCATTCGACGCGCCTACCTGGGCATGTAGCACCATGTTGTGCGGCGGGAAGGATTCCCGCGCCTTTGAAAAGCATTGTGACCACCCTTCTTGAAGGGGGCCTGGTAGATCGAGGGAGATGAAGAAAATGGAACAGGTTGTGATCGCTTCGGCGGTGAGGACTCCCATCGGCAGTTATCTCGGGGCGTTGCGCGAAGTGCCGGCGTATGCGCTCGGGGCGCTGGTCCTCAACGAAGCGGTGAAACGCGTGAACGTGGACCCCGCCCGGGTGGAGGACGTCATCATGGGACAGTCCTACCAGAGCGGCGAATATGTGAATATCGCCCGTATGGCGCTCCTCACCGCCGGCTGGCCGGTGGAAGTCCCCGGCATCACCCTCGACCGCCGCTGCTGCTCCGGCTTGGATGCAATCTGTTTCGGGGCCATGAAGATCCAATGCGGTCACGCTTCGATTGTCGTCGCCGGGGGCGTCGAAAGCATGAGCACCGCCGAATTCTACATCCCGGGGGAATTCATCAAGTGGGGGATGGAGGGCCGGCGCGATCCGCGCTGGGGTTTCATGCCGCGCGGGCATGGATCGCTTTCCATGTGGGGCCTTCCCTTTTTCGACCGGATCCAGCGGGCACGGGTGATGTCGCAGCCCATCGACCGGTTCGGAGAGCTCAACTCCATGATGACCTGGGCGGAAGCAGCCGCCCGCGGGGAGAACATATCCCGCGAGGAGGCGGACCGGTGGGCGTTGCGCAGTCACCGCAGGGCGTGTGAAGCCATCGATTCGGGCAAGTTCCGGGAGGAGATCGTTCCCGTGGTGGTTCCGCGCAAAAAGGGACAGTCGCTCGTCATCGACACCGACGAGCCGCCGCGCCGCGACACGGCCCTCGAGAAACTGTCGCGTCTGCCCGTGGTCTACGAAGACGGAATCTGTACGGCGGGCAATTCCTCGAGCGAAAACGACGGAGCCGCCGCGGTCGTGCTCATGGGCGAGAGCTGCGCCCGTGCGCTGGGCATCCAGCCGCTCGCCTCGCTCAAATCCTTTGCCGTTGCCGCCGCCGATCCGACGCTCACCTACCCGGCCGTGCCGGCCGCCGTCGACAAGGCGATGACTCACGCCGGGCTCACCGTGGAGGATATGGACCTCATCGAAATCCAGGAGGCTTTTGCGGCCCAGATGCTGGCGGATGCGAAGCTCATGAAGATCGATTCCGCGGACCTCGACCGCAAGGTGAACGTGAACGGGTCGGGAATCTCGCTCGGGCACCCCATCGCCGCCACCGGGACCATGCGCATGGTCACCCTGCTCCACGAGCTTCGCAGGCGAAACGCCCGCTTCGGCCTGGAAACCATCTGCGGAGGCGGCGGCCACGGCATCGCCGCCATCGTTGAACGCAGACCGGACGGCCATTCCTGATCGCAAACCGTTGATGCATGACGACCGATGACATCCCGCCACGGGCGCGGACCGGATTTTTCGGCCGCACCCCGTGGGCTTGTGGCCCGATGCGGCCGAGCGCCGTGCCGCGGTCTTGTAAACCTGTGGTTTGTGGGCTATATTGCCCGTGTTTTCCGTAAGGTACGGGCAACGTCCACGGGACGCGATCTTTCGCGGTGAAGCACGGGGGCGTGCCGCGCGGGAATTTACCGGAAAGGCATCTGGGCATCTCGCCGGGAGCAGCGGATCATGTCGCGGGCACTGAAACGATTGGCCCTGATTTCCGCCGTGACCGCGTTTGCGGTGTTTTGGGCGGGGAGTGGGAATCCGGGGGCGACGGTTTTCATCGAGCGGCCGGAGAAGGTCGACCGGCAGGTGATACGGAAGGCTTCGGAGGGGAAGACGGAATTTCTCGTGTTTCTCACGGAACAGGCCGATCTGAGCGGCGCGGGAGACCTCGCGGGCAAAGCCGAAAAAGGCCGGTACGTGGTTCGCGCGCTGACGGCTGCGGCCGAGCGCGCCCAGGGGCCGTTGATCGAGGTTCTGCAAGCGCTCGGAGCCGACTTTCGGCCCTTCTGGGTTGCCAACATGATATGGGTTCGCGGCGGTGCCGAGGTGGTCAACGCCATGGCCGCTCGTCCGGATGTGGCGCGCGTCCACGGCAATCCGTCGGTCCGCCTCCGGCAGCCTTTCCCTTCCGCCGAGGGCGCGGCGCCGCAATCTCCGGCGGCCATCCAGTGGAACATCGCCAAGGTGAACGCCCCTGCCGTGTGGGATGCGGGGTTCACAGGGCAGGGCGCGGTGGTGGCCGGACAGGATACCGGTTATCAATGGGATCATCCCGCGCTGAAGCGACGGTACCGCGGATGGAACGGAACCTCGGCAGACCACGACTACAACTGGCATGACGCCGTTCACCGCGGGGGAGACAAATCCTGCCCGGCCGATTCTCCCGTCCCTTGCGACGACTATGGTCACGGCACGCACACCATGGGCACCATGGTCGGCGACGACGGTGATGCCAACCGGATCGGGATGGCACCGGGCGCCCGCTGGATCGGTTGCCGCAACATGGACGACGGGGTGGGCACGCCCGCGACCTACGCGGAATGTTTCCAATGGTTCATCGCCCCGACGCGGATGGATGGCGGCGGGGCCGATCCCGCCATGGCTCCGGACGTGATCAACAACTCCTGGAGCTGTACGCCGGATGAAGGCTGTGAGGATCCGAACGTTTTGCGCACGGTGGTAAACAACGTGAGGGCGGCCGGCATCCTGACCGTGCAGTCGGCGGGCAACGCCGGGGCCGCCTGTGAGACGGTCATGGACCCGGCCGCCATCTACGGGGCCTCTTTCACGGTCGGAGCCACGGACAGGAGCGACGTCATCGCCACGTTCAGCAGCCGGGGGCCCGTTATCTCCGATGGAAGCGACCGTCGCAAGCCGGATATCTCCGCGCCTGGAGTCTCCATCCGCTCCAGCTTCAAGGGCGGCGGCTATTCCATCATGAGCGGCACCAGCATGGCCGCGCCTCACGTCGCGGGACTGGCGGCGCTGCTCGTTTCGGCCAATTCGCGCCTCTCCGGGCAGGTCAATCTCCTCGAACGCATCTCGGAACGGACGGCGGTCCATCTGCTCACAAGCCAGGGCTGCGGCGACGACGGCCCCACGGACGTTCCGAACAACGTCTACGGCTGGGGACGGATCGATGCCCATGCGGCCTACCGGCGGGCCATATCGACCGGTACGCTCCGGGTGACCCTGGGGCCTCAACGGGCGGTCGCCGCAGGGGGGCGGTGGAGAGTGGACGGAGGTCCCTGGAAAGCCGACGGGCAGCAGGTTTCGGGCCTCGCGGCCGGAGGGCACACGGTGGAGCTGAAAATCGTCGCCGGCTGGAAAACGCCCGTTGTCCTGACGGCGGTCATCGAACCCGGTCGGACCACTCGTCTGAGCGCGGTCTACGGCAGGCCGAATCCGGCGCCATGGCTGCCGCTGCTGCTCAGGGACGGCTCGCGGTGAACGTGGCCGAAACCCTGCCGGATGCGTCGCGCCATACACATTCCGGCGGGGCCGGTCGCCGGGAGCGGGAGTCCCGTGATTCCTGCCGGCCAAATACGATTGGAGGAGTCTTTTCATGAACACGGCGAGAAAGATGCTGATATTGCCGGCGGTGTTCTGCTTGCTTGTCCTGACAGCGGGAAACGCCCTGGCCGATTATGCCTGGTACAACTGCACGGTGGTCAGAGTCGGGCAGAATCGGATGGGTGTCTTTCAGATCACCCTGGCGCGCCCGGGGGTGACCGAAAGCAGGACGTTCACGTTGCCCGCCGATCGGACGGACAGGCTCCTGGCCATCGCCCTGAGCGCGGTGAGCGCCAACCTGAGGGTGCGCGCCTATGTGGACTGGCGCTTCGAGGAAGGCAAAGTGCTGAAAGGGCTCCAGGCTGTTGGCGCGGTGCAATAATGAAGCGACTTTCATGGTGGATTCCATCGCCGGGGTCGCGCCGGCACGGGTGAAGACCGGCGGGGCTTGTTTCATGACGGATTTCCCGCCCGGTCGGATTCAAGAGCCGTCGCGCAGCCAGGAGAGGGCAATGAGATGAAACGGCGGATCCTTGCGGTTCTCGTGCTGTGGGGCTCGCTTGCCGGTGTCGCGCTCAGCGGCGGGAAGACCGCCCTGATCGAGCTGAACGACGGCAGCACCGTGCGCGGGGAAATCGTGTCCCTGGTCGACGCGGTGTACACCGTGCAGTCTTCGGACCTCGGGACGCTCACCATCGATCAATCCAAGGTGCGGGGCGTCAGGATCGGAAGCGCGGTCGAGGCGGGAACCGTCGCGGCGGTGCCGCCGAAGCCCGCGAAAGCGGGACGGATTTCCATCGGGGAACAGGTGGACGTGTTGCGGCAGACCATGGCAGGTAACGAAGAGCTCATGGCCATGGTCGGCAGTCTGGCCGAAGACCCCGATTTCCAGGCGGTTCTGCGAGACCCCGAAATCATGACGGCGGTGAATTCGGGCGATCTGAACACTCTTCTCGCCAATCCCCGATTCATGGAGCTCCTGAACAAGGCCACGGTACGAGACATCACCGATAGAGCGGCAAAGTGAAGCCGCCCTCAGCAGGCGGTTTCCGACGGGGTGAACTCGTATTCCTTGCCGTCCGCGTCGAAAACCAGCCTGTCCTCGGCGTTTTCCTTGAGCTTCCCTTCCACCATCCGTTTGCAGCCGAACGTATAGTACGTGATCTGGTACGCGGGCGCCGGCCCGTCGCCGGAGTCGCTTTCGCTTGCGGCTTGCGGCTTTCCGGAGAGAGCGATAAGGCTCAATTTCTGACAGATTTCCTTGCGTTCGAAGCCCCCGTGGCGGACCACCACCCGGTAGCTGCCATGGAATTTCACCGGCATCTTGATGCTCATGGGGATCGCCTTTCTTCCGAGTTCTTAAAACCCGGCGCGCAACGCCCCCGCCTGCGGCCTGCGCGGCGTTGCGGAAATCGCCGACCGTCGCGGATCGTATCTGAATAAGCGTATATCCGAGGCGACGTCCGCGTGCAACGGGTTTCCCCGGATTGGCAAAGCGATCCGTGCAGGTGCATGCCTAGTAGCTGACAAAACCGAGCAGGTGGAAGCAATGGAGGAACAAACCGGCAACAAGAGCGGCGGCCGGGAGAGTGAGAATCCAGGCGATCACCATGTGCCCGGCAATGCCCCACCGGACTGCGGAAAGCCGCTTGGAGGCGCCCACTCCCAGCACGGAGGACGAAATGGTGTGAGTGGTGCTGATAGGGGCGCCCACGGTGGAAGCGGCCGTGATGACCAGGGCGGCGGCGGTTTCCGCCGCAAAACCGTGAACGGCTTCCAGTTTGAAAATCTTGTGGCCCATCGTCTTCACGATCCTCCATCCGCCTGTGGCGGTTCCCAGGGCCATGGCCACGGCGCAGGACAGTTTGACCCAGAGAGGAATCTCCAGGACGGGCACTTGGTGGAAGAGGAACAGGGCCAGGGTCATGATTCCCATGGTCTTCTGAGCATCGTTCAGACCGTGGCTCGTGGCCATAAAAGCCGAAGAAAGCACCTGGAGCCTTCGAAAGGTGCTGTTGCACTTGCGCGGATGGGACCTGAAACACAGCCACGCCAGCGACACCATGAGAACGTAACCGCCGATCATGCCGGCCAGGGGGGACAGGAACAGCGGGAGAATAACTTTATAAAATATATTCGAGTAGTTGAGAGAGCTCCAGCCGCCGTATGTGATCGCCGCCCCCACGAGCCCGCCGATGAGCGCATGGGAGGATGACGAGGGCAGCCCGAGGTACCAGGTCAACAAATTCCAGGCGATCGCTCCGGACAGCGCGGCCAGAACGATGCCCTGCGACCCGGCGATCATCTCCGGGCGCACGATTCCGCTGCCGATGGTGTGAGCGACCTTGGTGCCGGCCAGCGCTCCGACGAAATTCAGTATGGCGGCCATGAGCACGGCGGTTCTGGGGGACAGGACCTTGGTCGACACCACGGTGGCGATGGCGTTGGCGCTGTCGTGCGCGCCGTTGGTGTAATCGAAGATCAACGAGACCACGATGACCAGAATCAATATGATCAGTTGATCATGCATTCTTGAGGATTATCCCCTGTATGATGTCGGCGAGCCCTTCCGTGCGGTTGATGGCCTGTTCGATCCGGTCGTAAATCTGCGACCACTTGATGATGTCGAGAATGTCGAGAATCACTTCCGGCCGGTTGACATTGTATCCGTAGATTTCTTCCAGGGCCAGGAGCAGCAGCGTCTCGGAATCCTCCTTGAGCTGTTTGACGGTCTTGTAGTTCCCCTCAATTTCCTTCCGGGAGCCGAGCTTCTCCAGCATGCGCCCGGTCTCCACGATCATCGCGTTGAGGTTGCCGACCACTTCTTTGGCCGTTTCGTTGATTCGCGTGAAACCGCAGATGGCTATCCGGGTGGAGACGGCGTTGATGAGGTTGTGGACGTCCTTTTGGGCCAGGTTGATCTGGTGGATGTCTTCGCGGTCGATGGGGGTGATGAATGTCTGGGATAACTGCCGGAACACCTCGTAGTAGATCAGGCCGGCGTCATCTTCGATGACGTGAATGCGGTTGCACCGCTCCTCGACGTCGGTGAAGTTGTGAAACAGCTCGGTCAGAATGGAGACCGATTCAATCAACTTGGCGCTCTGTTTCATGAAGAGGTCGAAAAACTTGGGCGTTTTCGGGAAGAAACTGAAACCCATCCTTGAGCTCCGTAGAAATTCCGTCATCCGGGTGTCGCCATGACGCTTCGCGTGTCCGTGGGCACTCTCCTCCACGCCTCAAGCTCGGAACCCCGTGCCCGGTCTCCGGGGCTCGTGAAAAGCGCACAAGGGAAGAAACGGGCAGACCCCAACGGTAAGTGTTCTTCCGAAGCCTGCCCCTCAGACTCCTGGTGGGATTCCTGCTCTCCGGATGGATATCGGGTTCGGGCGCGAAGTTTCTCCAGGCGTTTTCCGGCGAGATTATAGATCCCCGGAGCTTCGCGATCAAACAGCTTTTATCTTCTTGAATTCCAAAAGCCCTGCGTTGGGGGGCCGAGATTCGACGGCGGACAGGCCACGCTTTTCCGTTTCCCTGCGAGGAGGCGGTCGGAGGAGTCTGTCGGAGAATTGGCATTGGAGACTATGTTATGGTATCATGGCTCCACTATGGGAAAGCCGTTCAAATCACGGCGATCGCAAACAAACGCCGCTGCTCCTGCCTTGTCTTCCGTGGTGGCATCGTCGGCTCGCACCGCGCGGGCGGTGATCTGTTCGTGAATGACCAAGGGCGGGTGTTCGATACGGCCCAATGTTGTTTCGCGGAAGTCAGGTCTTTGTATCGCTGCATGGTCCGCAGGAATATCGAAAAACTCAAGCCTCGCCCGCGGATGAGATCGCCCGAACAGGGGGAACATCAATAGGCGCTTTGATGCACAGGGAAAACCGATCAGCGTTCCTTGCGGGAGATACCGATGGATGAACTCAGCGTATTGATAACTTTTGCCACGGGCTTAACGGGAGCCTTGGTTTTCGGCTATCTTGCACTCCGTCTGAGGTTCTCCCCCATCATTGGTTACCTGCTCGCAGGCATTGTCGTCGGTCCCTTCACCCCCGGGATAGTGGCCAACCGCGCGATTGCTGAACAATTTGCTGAAATTGGCGTTATTTTGCTTCTTTTTGGCATCGGTTTGCGTTTTCATTTGCGTGAACTGCTCGCGGTCTGGCGCGTGGCCATACCGGGCGCCCTGATTCAGAGCACGATATCCACGACCGCTCTGGCGGGGCTGCTGCATCTGATGGGTTGGAACTGGACCTCCGGTCTTATCCTGGGAATGGCTATTTCGGTGGCCAGTACGGTTGTGATGGTTCTGGTACTGACCGAGTGGCACGATCTGCATGCCAAGATCGGTCATATCGCGGTAGGCTGGACCGTTGTGGAAGACCTCCTCACGGTCGCACTTCTGCTCATCCTCCCCATCATCTTCGCCCCGGACAGGAGCGCCGGGCAGAGTGTCGGGGCTGTTCTCGGACTGGCCGGACTCAAGATTATCGTTCTGGTTGCGATCGTGGTGCTGTTAGGCAAATGGGGGATCCCCCGGGCACTGGAGCTGATAGCCAAGACCCGTTCGCGAGAACTTTTCACTCTTGCGGTGCTGGTCCTCGCGGTGGGAATCGCCGTCGGCTCCGCTAAGATCTTTGGAGTCTCGATGGCCCTCGGTGCTTTTCTTGCCGGACTGGCCGTTGGTCGTTCCGAGTTCGCCGCACGGGCGGCCAATGACGCGTTGCCGATGCGCGACGCATTTGCCGTGCTTTTCTTCGTTTCGGTCGGCATGCTGTTCGATCCGCGGAGCCTGATCGAGGTCCCTCTGATAATCGCCGCGGTGCTTTTTGTGGTTGTGGTTGCCAAGCCACTGGCCGCCATGCTGACCGTACGAGCCCTCGGCCAGCCGCTGACGGCAGCGCTGCCGATTGGCGCCGCTTTTTCTCAGGTGGGTGAGTTCAGCTTCATCCTCGGTACCGTCGCCATCAGCCTCGGACTCATTGACGCCAGTGGATGGAATGCACTGGTGGCCGCTTCCATCATTTCAATCGCTTTTAATCCATACATCTATCGCTGGGCGCGCCGCCTGGGGTCGAGGAAGAAGGGTGCCGAGCCGGTTCAGATTGACGCGGGCGGGCGTGCCGCAGTCGATCCTAACCGCTGCATTCTGGTCGGCTACGGCCCGGTCGGAAGAATCGTGCACCGGCTCCTTCTGGAACGTGGCGCCGAAGTCACGGTCATCGATCTCAACCTCGACACGGTGCATCAGCTGAACACGGAAGGATACGCCGCATCATACGGCGATGTCTTGCGCACGGGAACCCTCGAGGACGCAGGCATCGCGACGGCCGGCAGTCTGATTCTGAGCGCGGATATCGAAGACGCAGCCGAAATCATCAAGCATGCGCTCATCCTCAACCCCGACCTGAAGATCCTCGTTCGCTGTGCTCATCTCCGCGACGCCCCCGCGCTGCATCGAGCAGGTGCCACGATCGTCGCCGCCGGTGAAGCGGAAGTCGGTGTGGCCCTGGCCGAAGTGGTGGCGGCAGCCCGTCAGCCGACCTGCGAAACAGCAGCCGAACATCGGGAAGCCATTCGCCGCAGTCTCTATGACGCGCCGGAGGCCGCCGTGGGGGGCCTTCAACCGGGAAGACACGAAACGGGTTAGCTTTTCCCGCGATCTCCCAGGGTCGCCTCGCCCAACCCAAAGGGCGACTTGTCTTTTCCCGGCACGCGGACTTCGTCCTCAGGCTGGACTTGCCGGTTCGCGGGTGTGGTCCCGGCAAATGCCGGTCATCAGGTCCCCGCGTCGGACATAGGCGGTGGCCGGCCCGTCCTGCCGGATTTCGGCCAGGTCGAAGCGCGTCGCGATCACGAACTCATGAGCGCACCGGGCATCGGCATCGAAAGAGACCAGGGGTTCAACAAGGTCCATTGCCGGAAAGCCCTCGAGGGACAGGCGACGCAACCGTTAACTGTGCGCGCTTCCGCAACGGAATGTCGACTCCTTTGCGGTTTGGGATGAACGAGACCGTCCGGGGGCCGTGAGGAACGGGATTTCCGCGCTAAACCATGCAAAACGGCATTACTACTCCCCGCGGCGAAACCGCCGCGGCCGGTTCAATCCGCCTTCACAGGTGAAACAAAGCTGCTGGGTTTCAGGGCCAGCAGCGAACAACGGAGTTCCGTCATGATGCTTTCGGCGGTATTGCCGATGAGAAAGCCCAGAATGCCGGATCTTGCGACCGTCCCCATTACGAGAATGTCAACGGCATGAGTCTCGACGAAGTTGGGGATGACTTTGCCGACTTGCCCCCTGAGGTAGTTGACATGATAAATGCCGGCGATGCCGGAGTCCTGTATGAGGCGGCCGAGGAAAGCATGATGTTGGTTTTGCACGCGCTGCATGGCTCCGAAGATGGTGTCCTCCGGGACAGCCACCCGTGTATTCCGACGCAGGTATTCCTCGAACTGGTCATCCGAGCAACAAACGATGTCCAGTGCTCCGCTGCAGCTGTCGGCCAGGGAGCGGGAAATCCGCAGCAGCCTCAACGACAGCTCGTATTCCGCCTCGTCCCGGCTCTCCGGGCTGATCGCAACGGCAACACGCACCTCCTGACGGGAACGGGCAATCGGCCGCGCCAGCCAGACCGGACATGGACATTTGCGGAGCAGCGTCATATCCGTCGGGCCGAATCCCGTGTTTCCTTCTTTTGGCTCGGCCTCCTTGATAACAAGATCGTGCCCGTCACGGAGAACACGCCGGATGATAGTGATCGCCGTCGGAAGGCCTCCGCTTTCGACGTCCATTTTGACCGTCACCTCGGACTCTTTCATATCGAGGGCGGCCCGGGTTGTCTGCAGAGCCGTTTCAGCCTGGCTCAAGAGCGACGCCTCGAAGGTTTCCGCGTAGGCCTCCATACTCTTCGGCAACGCGGGATAGACCAGGACGACCGTCATTTTCGCCCGACTCTCACGAGCCAGACCGAGCGCTTGTTTGAGCCCTTCGATTTCCTCTCCGATACCGGTGCTGGCGTAGAGCAGGTTGAAAAAGTCACACATTGCATTTTCTCCTTACCGGAAACACACTAGCGGGTTGGAAGTCGATGCGGAGCGCAATCCGGAACCCGTAGTCGCAGGGATGAGCCATGCAAGCCAACGGACTGATCGACATGTTCACATGATCCATGCCTTGTTGTCAAGAAAAGGGCCGTGCAAAGTTCGATGAGCTTTGTCACCTGGTCCGGCCGGGTGTGCTGGCGCGATGCGCCGGCCTGCATCAGCGCAACAAAACCTGGAAGTCGGCCCTATTCTCTTGCCTGCAGCAACATGCCGCCCGCAGTCAGGGCCGGGGCAGGGACGCTGTTCCCGCACCACGGCCGCGTCCCAGCGCGGCCGGCCTGCATCGGGAATGCCGCGACCGATCGGCCGGTTTCCTCTCCACCTCCGCGCCCTGTCGAAACGGCCCCGCGGAGGCATGCCGTTGCCCGGAAAACCCCTTTACCGGCCTCTTTGCGGGAATCCCTTCCCCCCGAAGAACTCAAAAGGTTGTGGATGGTCCTCATAAGGACTTCCATATTCGGATTTTGAGATTTATATAATTGCTGGATTCCGAAACCTGATGAAACATGTGGCGGCATCGCGGACGGTCCGCGTGTCGAGCGCCGTCGGAGAGCGGGCGACGGTTCGATGGCTGGACCACCCAGTTTGCCGTGACCGAATTTTCGGAACCTGATGCACACGGCTGGAATGGGCGTTAGGCCTGCCGGTCGCCCATGGTTTCGAGGTTAAGAGGCGGGCGGGGATGAATCCATCCCTGTACCGGGCCGATGGCCCGGTTGTCGGGACTGTATCGCGCATCCGGCTCACACGACGGTTTCAAGGCTTGCCGGGGGTGGGAACGGGGGTCCGTTCGAGCGGCCGAAGACGGAATCTGATGCGTCCTCGGGGGGAGGAACCCCTCGAGCGCCGGATCGATGTCGCAAAGTGTGCCCGACGGGGTTTGTCTTGTGTGGAAGGAGTCCGATACTCCCTGCGATTGGGAGTCGGACGGGGCCGGGAGGTATGAGAAAATCGACGCGGAAAAGAAAAACTATGTATGGGCCGAGCTCCTGATCCTCATCATCATTCTCGGTGGTCTGTCGCTGTGGCTGTACACTTCCGGTCTCATGGCCGTTTTTATCAGCAAGAAAAAACTGTTGCACTTCCTGGACACGCTCGGTCCCTGGTCATTTGCCGGATTCGTCGTGCTTCAGGCGCTCCAGGTGGTCATGGCACCGATTCCGGGGGAGGTGACCGGTCTTCTGGGCGGGTTCCTGTATGGACCGATGATAGGGGTCATCCTTTCCACGATCGGGCTGACCGTCGGGTCATACCTGGCCTTTGCGTTGTCGCGGTACTTTGGCAGGCCCTTCGTGGAGCGGTTTGTCGACAAGGCGACCCTGGAGCGGTTCGACTACATTCTGCATCACAAGGGGGCTTTTCTCGTTTTCGTTCTGTTCCTGATCCCGGGGGTTCCCAAGGACTACCTGTGCTACATCCTCGGGCTGGGTCACCTGACGACGTTGGAATTTCTCATCATAGGAGGGACGGGACGTTTCCTGGGGACCCTCCTGCTGACCCTGGCCGGCAACTATGTGCGGCGCGACCAATGGGGCAGCTTCTTCATCCTGGTCGGCATTGCCGTGATCTTCGCGCTGTTGGTGATGCTCTTCAAAGACAAGCTGGAAAGGCGCTTTCGGTACTGGCATGCAAAAAGCCGTCGGCGGAAGAAGAAACAGGATGTTTCAGACACCCCCACATGATGTCCTGCGGACCCGGTCAGTGGGGTCGAGTGCAACGGCCTCGACGGCGAACGGTCACTCCTGAGCGTTCTGCCGGTGCACATCGGGGGCGGGGAGATGCGGCCGGGCAGAGGCCCGCGTTTCGCCGGATCCGGACGCCGGGTTCTCTCCTGCCGCCTCCTTGCGGGGCTTGACCTTCGGGAATTCCTCCTTGAACGCCTCGAGCTGATTCTGGGTTTCGGCAAGCTTCTCCTGCACGACAAGAGTGGCGGTATGGTAACTCTCGATCAATTCCTCGAGCTGGGCCAGGCGAAATCTTGCACTGTCCAGTTGAGTCCGCAATTCGAGCACCTCCTGGCTCAGCGACCTGGCCTCCTCCTGACTTTCGGTTTCGGAAGCGTGGAGCAGGGGTTCCAGCTCGACGAGTCTGCCGTTCAGCTTGCCCAATTCCCTTTCGTGATCCAGCGAGAGTGCATCGATCCGGCTGGACAGGGCCGCGATCTTCTGGTTGGCCTCGTCGATTTGCCTGGTGATTTGCGGTGAAGCGCAGAACCTGTCAAGGGGATTGTCGTGGGTGAACAACCAATAGCCGACTGCACCGGCAAGGGCAAAGATTATAACGGTCAATGCGTATTTCATGAATCACTCCGATCATCCTGGAAGCTTCCGTGTCCGGTGGCCGTCATCCCCGCCACCCTGCCCCCGCAAAGACGAGACGACGAGGCGAGCCCTCCTCCGGGATGTCCGCGTTGTCTCATGTCTCTCGAGAGAGCTTTCAGGCCAAGGGGCAAGAGCTGAAGAGCCGTGGTCCCTCCGTCCCGGGCATCTGCGCTGTCCGCAGCCGGCGCGGGGGCGCTCGGCGATGCCGCTTGAGCCGGATGCGCTGTGGGAGGAAGCGGCAGCGAACGAACGAATGTAATGAATGAGAAATTTAATAAAAATTATTATGAATAGCGAGAAAAAGTTCAGTTTATTCTTTTCTCAGGGTTATGGAAGAATGCATCCGTCAGTCCGGCGCAAGCCGGAGCCCGGCTAATCTTTCCGGATCCTCCCGTCCTGAGCGGGAACGTCCTTGGTGAAGTTGTTCTTCATCTTGGTCCGGCAGTGTGGTTTGGGGCTTGGCATGCAACACCGCGATGCTTGCGGGTAAGCTCCCGGTTCCCGGCGGCTCCCGCGCGACGGCGTGTTCCAGGCATGGGAAGGCCGTTTGCGCGGGAGCCGAAGAAATCGGCCGGCCGGCCCCGAGGCCTATTCGGCGCTGTCCTGTCCAACATGAGGAAACCTGCTGCCGTGAATGGGCATACGGAGCTTGACAGCAATTCCGGCGGAGTGCGATATTTCAAGTTCGAAAAGACATCTTCCGATGGAATGGAGAGTGGATTTCGACCGACGGATGTGAATGATGCGTATCGTACATGGCGACCTGCCCGGACTGCTTGTTTTGGAGCCTAGAGTATTCGGGGATTCGAGGGGATTCTTCTTCGAGAGTTACAATCAGAATACGCTCAGGCAATGGGGCATTGCCCTGCCGTTTGTCCAGGACAACCACTCCGGTTCCCGGAGGGGTGTTTTGCGGGGGCTGCATTACCAGGTGGGACACGCGCAGGGGAAGCTCGTCCGGGTCGTTGCCGGCGAAGTGTTCGATGTCGCGGTGGACCTCAGGACGAAGTCGCCGGCGTTCGGTCGCTGGTTCGGCATGATGCTCAGTGCGGCCGAACGCAAGCAGATATACATTCCGCCGGGTTTCGCGCACGGATTTCTGACGGTTTCCGATTGGGCCGAAGTGCTTTACAAGACGACGGACTTTTATGCACCGGAGTGCGAGCGCTGCATCATCTGGAATGACCCCGACATTGGGATCGATTGGCCCCTTGAGTGCCCTCCCACGCTTTCTCACAAGGATTCCGAAGGCTTGTCTCTGTCTGAAGCCGATCGATATGAAGATCTCTTCTGACGTTGTCTCCGGGAAAACGTCGGGGGGATGCCGACGAATCTCCGGCAATTCCGAGGGGGGCGCACGAACCGAGAGCGGAGGAACGATCTGCGCATGGAGACCATACTGGTAACGGGAGGCGCCGGGTTCATCGGAAGCGGCTATGTCCTCCGGCAAATCGATTTAAGCGACGTGCGTGTCGTCAACCTGGATCTGCTGACCTACGCCGGGAATCCCGCGAATCTTTCCGTCGTCGAAAAGCATCCCCGTTATGTGTTCATTCGCGGGGATATCGGCGACGCCGACCTGGTGCGCGCCGTCTTGAATGAATACCGGCCGGCCGCGGTGCTCAATTTCGCCGCCGAATCCCACGTCGACCGTTCCATTGCCGGTCCGGCGGCCTTCATGCAGACCAACGTGATCGGGGTTTTCCGGCTCCTGGAGGAGGTCCGGCGCTACTGGGAGCAGCTGCACGGCGAAATGAGCGAGTCCTTCCGTTTTCTCCACGTTTCGACGGACGAGGTGTACGGGTCGCTGGGTCCTGAGGAGCCGCCGTTCCACGAGGCCACCCCTTACGCCCCGAACAGTCCGTATTCGGCGTCCAAGGCGGCAGGCGATCACCTGGTGAGGGCATACCGTCACACCTACGGTTTGCCGGTCCTCACCACCAACTGTTCCAACAATTACGGACCGAGACAGTTCCCGGAGAAATTGATCCCCTTGATGATCCTCAATGGTCTCGAAGGCAAGCCGCTGCCCGTGTACGGAGACGGCTTGAACGTGAGGGACTGGATATTCGTGGACGATCACTGCGCCGCCGTGGAAATGGTTCTGAAGCACGGTCGCGTGGGTGAAACCTACAACATCGGAGGGGGGTGTCAGAAGACGAATCTGGAAGTCGTGCGTGCGGTGTGCGATATCCTCGATGAAGTCCGGGGGGATTCCCCCTTTGTCCCTCACGCGTCGCAGATCAAGTTCGTCGGGGACCGGCCGGGGCATGACCGAAGATATGCCGTCGATTCTTCGAAGATCGAGCGGGAACTGGGCTGGGGCCCGATGGAATCGTTCGAGTCGGGGTTGAGGAAAACCGTGCGCTGGTACCTCGACAATCCTTCGTGGATCGATTCCGTCAGGTCGGGGGAATACCGGGACTGGATCCGGTCGCACTACGGTCCGGAATGATCGTTGTGTTGGCCGGCCGAACAATTCCGTTGGCGCTCGCGATTCGGAATCGATATAGTTGTGCCGGAGCGGAAATCCGGCGGCCCGGGAGATCGGGGGTGTCCGGACGGGCGATTCCGGGGGGCGCCGGACGCAGCGGGTCTTCGAGCGGGCTGTGCGGCCGGGCACATTCGCTGCGGCGGATGCGCGACGGCACATGGAACGGCGGAAGGCAACGGAGCAAACTCAACGGGCGGGAGCGCGGACATGGATCGGATTTCGACGGCCCACGACGACGGTACGCCGCCGTCCAGATGGAAAGGCATCATCCTGGCGGGAGGCTCGGGGACCCGCCTCTACCCGCTGACCAAAGCGGTCAGCAAGCAACTCCTGCCGGTCTATGACAAACCCATGGTCTATTACCCGCTTTCGGTTCTCATGCTCGCCGGAATCCGAAATATTCTCGTTATTTCCACTCCCGAGGATCTGCCGAGGTTCGAACTGCTGCTCGGCGACGGCAGTCAATGGGGAATCCGGCTGCACTACGCCGAACAACCCCGGCCGGAAGGACTCGCTCAGGCCTTCATTATCGGGCGGGACTTCATCGGGTCCGAATCCGTCTGCCTGATTCTCGGGGACAACATCTTCTACGGGCACGGGTTTCGCGGCATCCTGAGACGTTCCCTGGGGCTGGAAAAGGGGGCGATCATCTTCGGGTATTCGGTTCGCGACCCCGAGCGCTACGGGGTGGTGGAATTCGACGACTGCGGCATGGCGCTCAGCATCGAGGAGAAACCGGCCCGGCCGAAGTCGAAGTACGCCGTTCCGGGCCTCTACTTCTATGACAATGATGTGATCGAAATCGCATCCGGTCTCAAACCCTCCGCCCGTGGGGAGCTCGAAATCACCGACGTGAACCGGGAATACCTGCGGCGGGGAGAGCTCAAGGTCGAAGTGCTGGGAAGAGGTTTCGCCTGGCTGGATACGGGAACGCACGAATCGCTGATCGAAGCGAGCAACTTCATCGAGACCATCGAGAAACGCCAGGGACTCAAAGTGTCCTGCGTTGAAGAGGTGGCCTTCCGAATGGGATACATCGATGCGGAGCAGGTCAGGAGAATCGCCGAGCCGTTGCGGAAGAACGGTTACGGGGAGTACCTCCTGAGGCTCCTGGAGGAACGCTGACGTTCTTTCCGATTCCTTCAACGATCAACGACCCTCAGATCATCCGAACCATGACGACAATCCTGATCATCGGCCATAGGGGCATGCTCGGCACCGACCTCACGGAGAGACTCCGGTCGCAGGGCTTCGCGGTGGAAGGGGTGGACCGGGACGAATTGGACATCGCCGTGCCGGAGGAGGTTCTCCGCTGCGTGGAGACAATCCGGCCCCGCCTGGTCATCAACTGCGCCGCCTACACGGCGGTGGACCGGGCCGAGGGCGAACCCGGAGCCGCGTTGTCCGTCAACCGCGACGGGCCGGCTCACATCGCCGCCGTCTGCGGGCGGCTCAACAGCCCGCTCATTCACATTTCCACCGATTATGTCTTCGACGGCCGTGCGTCGGCGCCATACAAGGAGGGTGATCCGGTCAATCCCGTGAGCGTCTACGGGCGGAGCAAATGGGAGGGGGAGGCGGCGGTCCGGTCCCGGCTGCAAAACCATCTCATCGTCCGCACGGCCTGGTTGTTCGGGGCGAACGGCAACAGCTTCGTGAAGACGATCCTCAGGCTTGCCGCGGAACGGGCGGAGCTGCGCATCGTTTCCGACCAGTACGGATGTCCCACCTGGACGGGAGACCTGGCGTCGGCTTTGACCGGTTTGAGCAAACGAATCCTGGACGGTGCCCGGACCGTCCCCTGGGGAACCTATCATTACTGCGGCAAGGGCGCCGTGTCGTGGTACGAGTTCGCGCGGGCCATCGTGGAGGCCTCGGCCTCCGCCAGGGGCGGAAAGATGCCGGCGGTCGTTCCCATCGCCACCGCGGACTATCCGCTTCCGGCCCGCCGCCCGGCCTGGTCGGTGCTCGACTGCGGCAAGATGGCGTCGGAATTCGGCATAGAACCCGTGTCCTGGCGGGAGGGGCTGGCCGTGGTGATCGGGGCCTTGAGCGCGTAAACCGAAAGGGGTCCCTTCGGAGGGGCCGGTTGTCGCCGGCGGGTGAGCGCAGGCCCACGAGAAGCCGGGGCGGAGAGGCGGAGAGCCTCACACGGCGTCGGCCTTCCTGGGGTAGGTGGAGCGATCTTGGATTATCCGCGCATCGCGTTCGTTGGGTTGTGGTTTCCCCTGGCGTCCGAGACGTTCGTCTTTCACGATGTCGTCCATTTGCGGGAGTTGGGGGTTCCGGTCAGGGTGTTCACCCTCTACGGGGAGCGGCCGGCAAACCTGTCTCCCGAAATGCGGGCGGTTTCGGGCCGGGTGGAGCGGCTGGGGATTCCGTATCTCAAGGAAATCCACCGGTATCTGGCCTACTGGTGGAAACGGGCGCCCGCATCGGTGAGGCGCCTCTTTCGAACGGTGCCGTTCAGACGCTGGTGCGACCTGGAGATGGCGGGCGAGAACCTGTGGGCCTTTCTGTGCGGATTCCGACTGGCCCGGCGCTTCGAGGAAGAGGGGATCCGGCACATCCACGCGTCCTGGGGCGGAGGACCGGCCACTGCAGCCTGGGTCGCATCGCGGCTCACCGGCATTCCGTTCAGCTTCTCCGTTCATGCCACCGATATTTATCCTCCCGACGGCGCCCTGGCGGAGAAGGTCCGGGATGCGGCCTTCGTTCGGACGGCAAACCGGGTCAACGTCGAACATGTCCTCCGGTTCGCCCCGGGTCATGAAGCGAAAATCCACGTGGTGCACATGGGGTTCGGCCTGCAACCGGGCGCCCGGATGCCCAAGGGTTCGGGCAGGCCCTTCAGGATACTGGGCCTGGGCCGTTTCGTGCCGAAAAAGGGCTTTGACATCCTGATCCGTTCCTGTAAGCTCCTGGAGGAAAGCGGGGTGGATTTCGAACTGGTCCTGGGGGGCTCCGGGGCATGCGGGCGAAAACTGGAGCGGCTCGTTCGAGAGCTCAAACTGGAAGCCAGGGTGCGCTTCCCGGGTTTTTTGACCCATGACGGGGTATCGGGCTTCCTTTCTTCCGGGGATGTGTTCGTCATGCCGAGCGTGATCGATGCGAGCGGGGATCGGGACGGTTTGCCCACGGTCATCATGGAAGCGCTGCTGCATGAGCTTCCCGTGGTGGCGACGGATGTTTGCGGGATCGGCGAGGTCATTCGCGACGGGGAAACCGGGTTTCTGGTGCCGCAAAAGGATCCCGTCGCCCTGGCTCGCGCGGTGGCCCGGGTGATCAGCGACCCGGAGGGCGCTTTGCGCATGGCCCGCAAGGGTCGTTTGCTCGTGCGGGAGGAGTTCGATCCGGAGAGAAGCTCCCGCGCCCTTCTGCGCTGTTTTCTGGAAACGACGCCGGCAGGAATTGAATGAGAACAAATCTTGCGATACATTTGCCCGTCGGTGCCGTCGGTTTGGTAAATGTCGAATAGGCGCCGTCCATGACGGATACCTTTCCCACCGTACAGAAGCGCTCATCCCATCGCATCATCAGCAAACTTGCCTACCTGCTCAGCGCCAGATGGGTCCGCGAGGCGCTGCAGGGCGTCTTTCTGATCGTTCTGGCGCGAATGAGCTCCACGACGTACGGCGAGTTCATGCTCGCACTGAACGTCGGACAGGTGCTCCTGTTCGTCGTGGAATTCGGACTGGACCAGCACCTGGTCCCGCAGCTGGCGCAAAAGAAGAACCGCCAGGGCGAAGTCCTGATGCAGTTCACCATGCTGAAGGTGATTCTCCTGTTCGCGGGAATGGCCGGGATGCTCCTGTTCGTCCACTGGCAGGGCTATGCGCCGTCCCTGAGGATACTGGTCCTGGTGATCGGCACGGGAGTTGGACTCGAAGCCGTTGCAAGTTCCTTTTTCGTGGCCTGCCAGATGCAGGGCAGGCAGGATCTCGAAGGCAAATTGAAGTCGCTGGGCGCCACGGCGGGCTTCGGATACGGGATTGGGGCGCTTCTTCTTGGGGCCGTGCCGTTGATCGTGGCCTTCTTCAAACTGATCGAAACCCTGGTCAACATGGCCGGATCGCTGCTGATCGTGCTCAGGCAGTCCCGCCTCCGATTTGCCGTGCCGGATTTGCGCAGCATTTACGCCACCGGCAGGGGCAGCCTGGTTTTCACCCTGATGGCGGTCGCCACGATCCTCTACGGCAAGGCCAACCTTTTTTTCCTCCAGAGCCATGCGGGAGCGGAGGCCGTCGCTCAGTACGGTGTGACCTGGCAACTCGTCGACGGCATGTCGTCCATCACCTCCAACGTGCTCCTGCGCAACATACTCTACCCTCTTTTCGTCAACCTCTGGCAGTCGGACCGGACGGAGCTCTCCGCCGTGGCCGAAAACGCGGCCCGCTGGCTGATTGCCGTCGCCATGCCGCTCATGTTCGTGCTCTACGTGGAGAGCGACCGGATCATCCCATTGTTGTACGGATCGGGCTACTCGGATGCCGTCTGGATGCAGAAGATCCTGGTGCCGACCATCGGGATATCGTTCATTCACAATCTTGCCGCCTACCTCATGCTGACCTCCGGGCGGGAACGGCTTTTGCTGGGATTTTACGTAGCCGGGCTCGCTTTCAACCTGCTGTTGTGCCTCACGCTCATCCCGGGATCGCCCCTGATGGGGACGGTGCTGGCCATCGTTCTGACCAAAGGCGTCGTGGCCGTGATGACCGTGTACACCTGCCAGGTCAGCCTGCGAATCCTGCAGCGGAGGTCCATGCTGCACCTGGGCGCGGTGCTGGTCCTGGGGGCCGCCGCGTACTGGCTCGCCGGGAAATTCGTGTTCCGGGAACTGGCCGAAGCCCTGGCCGTCGTCCCGACGCTGGTGCTCGGCTACCGCTGGTGGAAGGAGTTTTCAAGGCGGCCACGGCCAGCGTCCGAAGCGGCGTAGTTTCGCAGCGCGCGATCGAGCGTGTCCGGGGCGCCCGGCGTGTACCGAGTTCTCAACCGGCGGCGTTTCTCCGTTCCTGACGGTGGACGGCCGGGCGAGTCGACTCGGGAATCACGGTGGAATCATCGTTGCGGAGGGTACTCAGAATGGAAACACCGGCGAGAGGCATCGTATCCGGCATGACTGCCGTTGCCGCCGTGTTTTTGGTTTTCCTGTTGTCTGTCCCCGCCTCGGCGCAGCCCACCCTCACCATGAACGAGGGATACCCGGTTTGTGTGTCGGAAAGCGCCTTGGACAGGTTCCTCACGTTCCAGGGGCGAAAAGACGGCAGGTCGATGACCGCACTGTTGACGTCGGAAGAGTGCACCATCTCGAGGGGCGGGCAGAAGGCCTATCTTGAAGATTACACGATTTTCACCGGGAAAGTGAAGGTCCGGATCGAGGGGCAGACATCAGGATTCTGGACGGTGGATGAGGCGATCAATTAGAGAGTTGTGTGAGTGCCGGATCGTGCGATCCGATCGCGGCATCCGGGTGGCCCATGACGCAAAGAGCCGCCGGGAACGGGCCTGCCCGTGAACCGCCGCGCGGGTGGGAATGCCGATCGCCCCGCGCGCCCCCGCGAATGGCAGTGTTGCCGGCCTGCCCCCGCCTCCGTGACGATCCGCGTGCTTTCGTGAGGAATGGAGATTCGACCCCGTGCAGAAAAAACCTCCCGGATTGCCGAAAAAAACTCCGGAACTTTCCAGGGATTGGATTGTCAAAAAGGTTAAAGGCTCAAGTCGGCCCGAGTTGGAAGAAGATGGGTGATCAAATGAAGGCCCCATACCCGTCCGTGATGGAGGCGACGTCATGAAAACAGTTCGCCAATTCATTCAACACAATGTCAATTCCCTGCATGTTTACTGTCGACTTTGCGACTACATCCCCTGCCACATGGCCAAGAAGATTGCCAGGTTATATGACAAGACCATCCAGAGGCTGGTGTATATTATTTAAAGAATTACAGGTATGGAATAAGACAACCATAAAGAATATTGAAATGGTTATAAATAAGAGACAGTATGCAATAAAGTTAACATATAAAAGCAAATATAATAATTCATTACAATGATAAAATGGAGAGTCGGCATGATTATAACAAAAGTCAGATCAGTTATAATATCTGGAATTGCATTTATTTTACTACCATTGATTGGCTTTGCTCATTTGGATTGCAATGTAGAATATCATAATTGTATAAATAATATAACTTCTATCGATACCTGTATGCGCAGTAGAAAGCGAGTTTGCATAGATTCATGCTATATGCATGGAGGAAGGACTGAAGAATGCTATGCTGATGAGTGCGAATTTGATGCCGGTTGGGAACGAAGCTGCCGGGACCAAATCAAGGGGGAAGAGGAGAATTGTCGAAGCAACCTGAAGTCGTGTTCAAATAACATTTGAAGGAATTTGCTGCATTTTGCCGGTTCCGTTTCACGCGGCGACGCGGGAAGACTGGTTCGGCTCGCCGATATCAAAGTGCTCACGTCGTGTCGATTCCATGACCCAATGATTCGGGAAGAGAAGATGATCTCGTTTCAATGTGCAGGCGGACCCGAGTGTCTTTCCGGATGAGCGCCTTCCCGCGGGAACGCAATCGTTGACGCGGCGATGGCAGGGGGGCGGTCCGTCCCCGAGGAACGACCATCGGAAATTTGTGAAAAGTGTAGGTTTGACCCTCAGTGTACGGAGATGACTCTGCCCTTCGCGCCCACGGTATAGCGGACGCCTTTCCAGCGGATTTCATGCGCGCGCCAGGTTCGGAAGTGGCTCCATATCGCCACGAACACGGCCGCTGCCACGGCGGCCAGCCAATACGGGACAGGACCCGGCCGGGGATGGAACCTCCTGAGGGAGAGTCCGATTCCGGCCAGGCCCGCAAGGAAGGCAAGCGAGACGAAGTTGAGGAGTGACGCGCCGCCTCCGGCCGCAAGCACGAGCACCTGCCTGCCGGCCAGGGCGATGAGCGCCGCCAGGACGGCGAGAAGCACGCCGGCGGCCGCCCAAGAGCCGGGGAAACAGAACTTCAGGTACAGCCATTGGCGGGTCAGCCACCGGGTCCATGCCGAACAGTCCTGATCGGTCAGGGGAGAGGTCAGGCACGCCTCCCGCACCGGCGTCGCCCGCAGGCCCGCCTGCCGGAGCAGCATCGCGAGCGACACATCGTCCACCACGTTGCCCGCCCACGTGTCCGCCACCTTCAGGCGCTCGAACAGCGCCCGGGCGATGGCCGTATTTCCGCCCCACGGCTGGGTGATGTGCCGGCATTCCTGCAGTCGATACAAGGCCAGGACGGTGACGGCGCGCCCGAGCAGGGGAAGGGTGGCTCTTGCGGGCAAAATGTGGTGGTAGCCAGTGGCGACGGCGGTCCGGCCGAAGGAAATGGGGGCCACGAGGGAGCGCAGCCAGTCGGGCCGCGCTTCATGAGTGCTGTCCGCAAAGACGAACACCTCCGTGTCGGCCGCCGCGGCGGCGACGCCGGCAAGAAGGTTGCGGTTTTTTTGCCCGCATCGCGACGCGGGACCGCTCTTAACGAGACGAACCGGGGGCGCGGCGCTCTCTTCCCGTTCCCGCATCAACCGGCGCAGCAGGGAAACCGCGTCGTCTTTGGCGTCGCGCGTGACCCAGAGGATTTCGAACGTCGGGTAATCCTGATCGAGCAGCGATCGAAGGGACGCCTCCGTGCAGTCCGCGATTCCGGCCACCGGGACGATCAGGGACACCCGGGGCCAGGTTGCCGGTCGGAGCGCCGGTCCATCCTCTGCCGCGCGGGAGCGGCCGGAGCGATCCGGCACGAAGAGCAGGCCCAGAGTTGCCAGCACGGCTGCCATCGATGCAGCGATCCAATAGACCATGGTCCGTTCCTTCGATCCCGAAAGTGGAACCCGGAGGCTCCGGTGATTCCAATTGACACGGGATGCGGCCTTTCGCAAGCAAATAATTCGAGGGACCGGAAGTCGGGGAGATTTTTCCAATTGCGTGCTCGGGCTTCATCCTTTATAAACGAAGCGCTTGCATCCGTATCGATCGTTTGCGAGGGGGGTGCCGCACCCGAATGACAGCGCCGAGGCGGTGATGCCCCGAGGATTCCGTTGCCTCCCCTCCGGAATGGAAATGAAAGAATGGCCAGAATTCTGTATGGAGTGCACGGCACCGGCCATGGGCATGCAATCAGGGCTTTGACCGTCGCCAGGCGCTTTCCGGAGCACGAATTCCTGTTTGTCAGTCACAGTGATGGAGCGGCAATCCTCTCCCGCGAATACACGGTGTTCGACTGCCCGAACCCGGTGACTCCCATTCGGAACCACAAAGTCGCCACCGGGCCGGTCATCTTCCAGAATGCGGGGTTTTTCCTGCATGAGAAGGAGCTGTTCCGGTCTGTTCTGGACCAGGTGGAACGCTTCAAGCCGGACGTGGCCCTCACCGACTACGAATACCTGGTGCCGCGGGCCTGCCGCAAAACGGGGATTCCCTGTCTTTCCATCGACCACCAGCATATCACCAACTTCACCGATCACAGCATCCCGCGGTGGCAATACCGCAACTACCTGCTGAACTACTGGGCTTCGCGGATCCTCTTCACCGAGGCCTCGGAGTACCTGGTGATTTCATTCTTTCATCCTCCGATGAAGAAAGACGTCCCGAAGGCCGTCCTGGCGCCGCCGCTGCTCAGGGAGAGCGTCCTGGCCAATACGCCGTCCGACGGCGGCTACGTGCTGGTCTACCAGGGCTTTTCCACCACGTTCAAGAACTTCTTCCCGTTCCTGCGAAGCATCGACCGAAACGTGATCGTTTACGGTTTCAACTCCGATCACCTCAGCGGCAACCTTCAGTTCAAGAAAAACTCCGAGGCGGAATTCCTCGCGGACCTGGCCGGATGCACTTACGTGATTTGCGGCGGCGGGCACACCATGATTTCGGAATCGCTCTACTATGGCAAACCCGTCCTCTCGATTCCGTTCAAGAACGCCTTCGAACAGCAGCTCAACGCGCATTACGTGGAAAAGCTGGGGTACGGTCTGTGCTGCTCCCACCTCAAACCCGGGCCCGGCATCATCCCCGAGTTCGAAGCGAACCTGGATCAGTGCAGGCGGAAAATCGCCGAGGGCAATTTCATCGGAAATCAGGAAGTTTTCGAACTGGTGGGGCGTTTCATACAGAGGTGCGTTCAAGATGACACAACACCAGCCCGGCGGGAAGTGACGCGGGCGGGGATAAACCCCGCCACTACGGACTGATGTGCCGGTCAGACGTAGGGGAGGGCTTTATGCCCTCCCGCCCGATGCACCCATCTTGACCGCAACCTTGTTTCATACGCGAACGGGCGATGTCCGTTCCATCGGGAGCCCGCTGATCGAGCAGGCGTTCGAAAATGTCTTCGTGCTCCCTGGCCGCCGTCCGGCAGTGGTGTTTTTCCTCCACTTTCATTCTCCCCGCCTTGCCGTAGGAATTCCGAAGGTTCTCATCGGAAAGCAGCCGGTCCAGCGCGGAGGCCATGGCCCGGACGTCTCCCGCGGGGACCAGAAGGCCGGTGCGGCCTTCCTCCACCACTTCCGGAATGCCGCCCACGCGGGTCGCCACCACGGGGAGCCCGGCGGCCATGGCTTCGAGAATGACGTTGGGGAGACCCTCCCGAAGCGAGCTGAGAACGAACAGGCTGCTCTGGTGGAAGAGCGGGAGCAACTCCAGGCGTCCGGGCAGGAAGGTCACGCGGCTTTCGGGCAGGAGCGCGAGGGCGTGCCGCCTGACCGGTTCCAGGCGGGGGCCGTCCCCCACCAGCCGGAGCTCGGCCCCCGGATGACGATCGGCGACGGCGGCGAACGCCTCCACGAGGGTTTTCTGGTCTTTGTCGGGGACGAACCGGGCAACGGACAGAATGACCTCGCCGTATGGGGACCGGAAGTTCGGCGGGCGGAACAATTCGAGGTCCACCCCGTTCGGAACGACGCTCACCATCGCGTCGGGCATCGGGCCGCTGCGCAGCAGGACTTCTTTCAAATCACGGCTGTTGCAGATGAGGTGGTCCGCCCGGTTCCACAACCACCGTTCATGCTGGCGGCGAGGAGAGCCGCCTCCCCGGCAGGTGCCCACGATCACCGGCACTTTCGCCGGCCTTCCGAGCAGCCTTCCCCAGATGTTCGGCACGACGGTGAACAGCACGAGCAGCTCCACCCGCTCCCGGCGCAGCAGGCGCCACAGGCGGAAAAGGCAGAGCGGGCCGGCGAACCTCGCCCGGGAAAGCCATCGCAGGGGTATGCCGCGGTCGCGGGCCGGCGGGACCAGATCGTCTCCCGCCTGCATCATCCACAGTTCCACCGCGAACCGGGTCCTGTCCAGGTGAAGCGCCAGGTCCAGGACCTGTCGTTGCGTGCCTCCAAACAGCAGATCCTGGAGCAGGAACACCGTCTTGACGGGCACATCGCCCGCGGGCTGCCGCGAGACGTTCGGGGGCATCGGGTGGGAGCGCACTTTAGTAACCCATGAGGCCGCAGCAACGGGAGCAGGCTGGCATGAGCCCGTCCTTCGTCAGGCTGCGCCTGAACTGCCGATAACGGGAAGAATTCCACAGCTCGGTGATGGATCGTTCCTTGATGTTTCCCACCACGTAATCGTGATAGTCCCGGCACGGGGACATGTCCCCGTTGCTGTTCACCTCCACGGCCTGGTAGATGGATATGCACCGGTCGAAGCCGAATCGGGCGCGATGGTCGGTGAAATAGGTCCGCAGATCGTCGCCGCCTCGAATATTGGGAATGAAAATCACCGGAGGGGCGTTCAAACCGCGCGACACGTCTTCCAGCGTTTTCATCTGCCGCTCCAGCGCGTCGCAGTCGTCGGGCTTCCAGTCTCCCGTCCAGCCCCAGTGCAAGGTGGGGGTGAAGCCGAACCGGCGTGAAAAATCCTCGTCATGCAATCGGGCCCGTTCCTCGTCGATCCACCATGACAGGTAGAACACAAAGAGGTCCGCGCGGTCCCGGAAGGTCTCGTAAATGTCGACCAGGTGCCGGCTGTTGGTGCGTGAGATCACGGTGAGCGAGGCGATGAGAGGCAAATTTCCGCCTTGGATTTTCCGCTCCCGCCGGACCGCCTGGAAGGCCGCTTCGATGGCGGCGAAGCTGTTCATTCCGCCCACCGCCGGCCGAGCGCGGTTGTGCACCTCGGCGCAGTGGCCGTCGATGGACATCTGCAGCAGGAACATCGGCGCGGCCGCGAGTCGCCGGGCGTTGGCGGCGACGTGCGTGCCGTTGGTGGCGATGGAAACCGGCAGTCCCATCATGGAGGCCCTTTCGATCAGTTCCACGGAGCCTTCATAGAGCATCGGCTCGCCGCCCCACAGATAGACGAACGGCCGGTGGCCTTCCCGAACGAGGTCCGACAGCACCTCCACGTAACGGTCCAGGGGCACCTCCTGCTTCTTTAGCTCCTTCTGATCCCGGCCATGAAGGAAACCGTCCTTTCCCCACTGGCCGCAAGTGGTGCAGCGCAGGTTGCAGATGTCGGTGATGCGAAAGCTCACCTGCCTGATTTTCTTTGCGAAACCCTCGTCGACTCGCGGATTCAAAAGATCGAAAAACCATTTTTCGGTCTGGAGCGATGCCAGCCGCAAGGCAATCTGCGGGTGCCGGGCCATTTTCCGGATATTCTTGACGATTGCGTTCAACGAAATCGCAGCGGTTCTGCCCATAAGCGGTCTCCGAGTCAACAGTCCCGTACCGGCATCGCGGATGTGGTGCGAGACGTCAAAATTACGTAGAAAACAGACTCCCGGGTGAGTCTGTTTTCATGCCTTGTGGCGACGCCCGCGCCATGGACGATTGCGTTCAAGACGGCGACATCGGGCGGGCGGGCATAAAGCCCTTCCCGGCAATTGCGCGGGTCGCAAGGGGTATTCTTCGGCCTCGTCTTCCCGTGATCCCTCGTTCCCCGCCCCTGAACGCGAATCGGTATCAAACGCCGGGCATGCGGAAGGGCTCATCGGCTCGGCCTGGAGTGCCCGCGAACCGGCGAAGCCCGATCGACCCCGCGTGGCGAAGCTGCGCGCGTGCGGTTTTGCCCGGTCTTTTCCAAACGGCATCTTCGCCCTTCCGGTCGAAATTTTCAACCGGAAGGTGCACTCCATTGACAGGGCAAGGCCATTCGTGACAGACTCGCGGCTGCGCGTCCGGGCCGTAGGAGGGCGGCCGCGGTCCGATACGATCCGACGCATTATAGTCGTATCGGACCCGATCACAAGGTCCTTGAGCGATGGTGTGGATGAAGATGAAAGCGCTGGTGTATCGACGTTCCGTCGTCCGTTATCTGCTGGGGCGCGCGCTGAGCCGATTCCGGCCCCGCCGGTTCTTCCCGCGAGTGACCCCGCTGCGCCTGGAGGATGTGCCGTTCGCTCCTCCTTCGGCGGATTGGGTCACGCTTCGCCCGAGGACCTGCGGCATTTGCGGGTCGGACCTCAGGCTTCTGCAGGGGAGGGAGTCAACCCTGCTCGAACCCTACGCGTCCCTTCCCGCCGTTCTCGGCCACGAGGTGGTGGCCGAAGTGGTCGATGGGCCCGACGGATCGGCCTGGAAGCCGGGCGATCGAGTAGTGGTGGAACCGGTTCTTCACTGCGAGGTGCGGGGCGTGCCCCCGTGCCGCTCCTGCGCGGCGGGCCATTACAACCTCTGCGAAAACTTCACGACCGGGGACCTCTCTCCCGGGACCGTGCTGGGCTACACCCGGGGCGTCGGCGGCGGGATGGCCGAGCTGATGGCCGCTCATCCGCGCCAGTTGATCCGGGTGCCGGAGGAAATGCCCGACGAAACCGCGGTCCTGACGGATTCCCTGGCTTCGGCCCTGCAGCCGGCGCTCGATCACTTTCCGGCCGACGGCAGCACGGTGGTCGTTTACGGGGCCGGAATTCTCGGGCAGCATCTCATTCGGATCCTCCGGGCGCTCGGCTCGGCGGCCAGGCTCGTTGCCGTTGCCCGGCATCCCTTCCAGGGCGATCTGGCGCTCAGCGGAGGCGCGGATGCCGTGCTTTTGTCCCCGGGGCGAGCCCGGTTGGGAGAAGCGGTCGGGGCCCGCATGATGCCCACGACCCTGGGAGGCGGAAACCTGGAGGGCGGCGCCGATCTTTTTTTCGATTGCGTCGGCAGCAGCCACTCGCTCCAGGAAGGGTTGCTGGTGCTGCGCGGCAGGGGAACCTACGTGATGGTCGGAACGGCAGGACGGCTGGGTCCCGTGGATTTCTCGAGCCTCTGGTTCCGGGAATTGCGCATGACCGGATCGGCCTGCTACGCGTACGCTACCTTTCGAGGGCAGACCGTGCACACCTACCGGATGGCCGTGGACCTCCTGGCGGATGCCCGTTTCCCCATCGAGGGGCTGCTCACCCATGTGTTCGGCCTCGATGCATATCCCGACGCGTTTCAGACCGCGTTCGACAAGGCGAGGAACCGGAGCGTGAAGGTGGCGTTCGACCTTTCGCGAATGGAAGGCCGGAGCCCGGCGCCCACGCCGAAGGGAAAGTGATTTGAAGCTGGTCTTCAGCATCGATGTCGAAGAAGAAGGGCTGTTCACCGGCGAATACTGGCGGGAGCCCCCGGGCGTCGAAAACGTGCGGGGGCTCGATCGCCTCGAGTTCATCTCGAAGGAATTCGGCTTCCCCCTGACCCTGCTGGTTTCATATCGGGTGGCGCGGGATGCGCGTGCCCGGAAGGTCCTCCTGGACTGGAAAGATCTGAGGGGGGCTGAAATCGGCGCGCATCTGCACCATTGGAGCACGCCTCCGTTCGATGAACTGCCGTATCCCGAACCGGTCCCCGCGGACCGGGTGCCGCCCGCTCTGCTGCGGGCCAAGCTCGACAGCCTGCTCGACGCGTTGAGGACGAACCTCGGCGTGACCGCGCGCTCATTCCGGATGGGACGGTTCGATCTCGGGACACAGGTCCCAAAGCTGTTGCCTGAACTGGGCCTGCTCACCGACAGCAGCATCGTTCCCTTGCGCCGAACGGCCGGAGGACCGGATCATTTCATGGCCCCCTGCGAACCCTACCGTCTGGAAGGTTCCGACGACCGGACCCCCTCGGTTCTGGAAGTCCCCCTCACCATGATTCCCCTCTTTCCCCGGACGCGAAACGCCGTCTATCGGCAGTCATCGTTTCTGCCTCCCCGTGCTCGGGATTTCCTGCTGACCGCCTATCGCCACGCCGCGGTCGTCGGGGTCCACCCCGCCTGGTTTTCTCTGGGCGCAATGAAGCTGGCCGCGAATCTACACCGAGCCCGCGGCGGACATGTCCTGTGCATGTTCCTCCATTCCTCCGAAGTCCATCCGGGAGCGACGCCCAAATACCGAACGGAGTCCGACGTCAGCCGCCTGGTGGACAAGATCCGCGCCTTCCTGGCCTGGCTGGTGCGGACGGGTCCGGTCCGGGGGATGACGCTGGATGAGCTTCGCGCTTTCTTTGACGCCCGCCTCCGTCGCCCGCAGGAATAGAATCCCTGAAGGACCGTTGATGTAGGCATCGCGCGATCACAGTCGCAAAATCCGACGTTCGGCCGCTCGATGTGCAGTCCTGGTGCAGGAGATTTTACTTAAATTATATCGATGTGTTACACAGTCCTGCGTATGAGATGAGCGCATTGGGCGGGAGGGCATAAAGCCCTGCCCTTGTCTGTTGGCTATGACGGCAGGGGCAAGGGTATTGGGACCGTGGGTTGCGCTGCCGCGCATCCCACACCCTACGCGCCACAACAGTTGACAAAGAACACGGTTGCTACGTCTCACGGGCACATCGGTCCGGTGGGGGCGGGTTTATCCGTGGCGCGTTGCATTGAGCGGTCATGTGTCGGCCATCGATCCGTAGGGAGGGTTTATCCCCGCCCGCGCACCTCCCGACGGGCAGGTGTTGTGTAATCTTGACCGCACTTCGGTATCAGCCCCGCATGCGGGCCGGCCTGCTCCGTTCCATGCCTATTCATGCAAAGGGGCTCAGGGTCAACCCCACGCGGGCCGGCCGGCTCCGTGGTGCGGGAATGATTATCCTCCTGCCTGCGCGGATGTGAAAATAATTCGACGGTCCGATGCAATAACGCTCCCTGCGGAAAGCCATAACTATTTGAAATACATTTATTCTCTCCTGATTTTGTCCCTTTTCGTTCTGTTATCGTAGATTAAAATGTTGTGAGGGAATTTAGTGGCACTTATAAAACAAATGGTTTATGGTGCAAATTGTGTCACAGTGGTCTTTATGATCCGGACGATTCATCGTGTGGAGGGAACGGCAATGTCCGTGTACAGGCGAGGAGAGGTCTACTGGGTGGATGTCAAGGTGAAGGGACATCCACGAATCAGGAAGAGTGCCGCGACGTCCGAGCGGTTGAAGGCATTGGATTTCGAGGCCGCTTTGAGACGGACGCTGACGGGTGTGGTCTCGCATGAGCCGATTCGGGGGGAAATGACCTTGAGTGAGGCCATGGCGCGGGCCTTCAAGGTCCACTGGAATCACAAGAAGAGTGCGAAGACCGTCGGGTTTCACGTAAGATCGCTGCTGGAAAAGCTGGGAAACGACATCCGACTGAAGGATATCGGCGAGAACGAGGTCCGGGGTCTGGTCAGGCAGCTTCAATCCGACGGGAACAGCGCGGCCACCATCAACAGCAAGCTCTCCGTGCTTCAAACCCTGCTGAGGATGTCGTGCAACGAATGGCGTGTCATCGACCGGGTGCCGCGATTCGACAGGCTCAAGGAAAAGGAGGGCAGGCTGAGGACCCTCAGCCCGGAGGAGGAGAGCAGACTTTTCGCGCTTCTGAGGAGAACGGGCAGGCACGATGCCGCGGACCTCTACACCGTGCTCCTGGACACCGGGGCCAGCCTGAGCGAGGTGTTGTCACTGAAATGGAAAGGTGTGGACCTGGTGGGCGGGAAAATCGGAATTGACGTGGAATCCGGAAGAAACAGAATCCTGCCGATGACCCGCAGGGTCAGATCGATGTTGATGCAGCGCATGGGAATGGGGATAAAGTCTCCTTTTTCGAACGTGACGTATCAGCAGGCCGAATACAACTGGAAGTGGGTTCGCAAGCAGATGGGGCTGGGAGGGGATCCCGGTTTTGTGATCCACTCGCTGCGGCATACCTTTGCGGCCCGGACGGTGCAAAAGGGTATCGGTCTGCCGGCGCTCAAGGCTCTTCTGGGTCATTCGACCATTCGATTGACCGAGCGCTATGCGCGGTTCGGCGCCGGGAACATCGACCGGGCCGTGGACGCCTGTTCGGGCGGCGGGGTTTCAGGAATGGAAAAACGCCTGCCTTTCGACGGGCGGCCCGGGTAGAGCGATGATCCCCGTTCAAATGGGCGGGGCTTCCAGGCACTCCGGGGATCGTTGTCCGCCGCGTGCGCGATCAGGATGAGGAAGTCTTTTCCTGGTAATAGGAAAACGGCTTGATGGTGCGGCCGGAGGGCGAAAAAATCCTGAACCTTGCAATGCCCAGCCTCTGCAAAACGAACTTCACCGAGGTGGCCAGCACGCCCAGGCCGTATTTCACGCTTCGCCTGAAATTTATCGACGACGCTTCCGGAAAGTAGCGGGTCGGGCAGGAAACCTCCCCCACCGCGAAGGAGAAGTATATCGCCTGGGCGAGCATCTCGTTGTCGAACACGAAATCGTCGGAATTTTCCCAGATGGGGAGGGTTTCGAGCACGCGCCGCGAGAAGGCGCGAAAGCCGGTGTGGTATTCGGACAGCTTCGCGCCCAGCAGCAGATTCTCGAAGGCGGTGAGAAAACGATTGGAGATGTATTTGTAGAGCGGCATGCCGCCTTGCCGGGTTTTGCCGCCCAGTATCCTCGACCCGAGCGCGACGTCATATTCCCCGCTCGCAACCAGGCCCGCCAATGCCGGAATGATCCTGGGCGAGTACTGGTAGTCGGGGTGAAGCATGACCACGATGTCGGCATCCAGCTTCATGGCCTCGGTGTAGCAGGTCTTCTGGTTGCGGCCATACCCCATGTTCCGCTCGTGCAGGAAGCACTTTATCCCCAGGCGCTGAGCCACCTTGATGGTTTCGTCGCGAGACGCGTCGTCTACGAGAAGCACCTCATCGATAATATCCATGGGAATGTCTTTGAACGTCTGCTCCAGCGTCTGCGCCGCATTGTAAGCGGGCATGACGACGACGATCTTTTTCCCGGTCAACATTTTCTTTTATTCTCTCCATGCGTCTGCTATATCGGTCGTGATTGATTCGGGGGGGGCTCGACCACCCGAATGGGAACCTCACGCGACCGTGAGCTTTCCATACAGCAGTTTCGAGTAAAAAGCAATCAGGCGAGTGATTCATGCCGGTCGGACGCCGGTCTTCAGTCGGCCGTGCCGATGCCGGATGTGCGCGGACAAAGGGGCTGCGGCCCCACAGCCGTTCATGGATTTCCTTTCGAGATGCTCAGGTCTTCATGAAGCTAATGCTATCCCGCGCTTGCGGCTTCCTTTTCCTGGCGATACTACTCTGTGCTTCCTTCCTGTTCCTGTACCGGCTCGACCATCGTCCCCTTTGGCAGGATGAGGCGGAAACGGCCTGCCTGGCCAGAAGCGTGCTCGAGCACGGCGTACCCCTCGCCTTCGACGGCAAGAACTTCATCTCCCAGGAAGAAGGGCGGGAGTTCGGCTCGGACACGCTGTGGCGGTGGTCGCCCTGGCTTCAGATATACATCGCGGCGGGCGCCTTCCGAGTGGGGGGCTTCACCACGGAAGCGGGGCGCTTTCCGTGCGCTCTGGCCGGTCTGGCTTGCGTGGCGATGGTTTTCCTGCTGATCCGCGGGCGCTTCGAGGATCACGCCTGGGCACTCATTGCCGCCCTGATCCTGGCCACTTCCGTCGTGTTCATCCTCTTTTCCAGGCAATGCCGGTATTACAGCATGGGCGCATTGTTGGCCACGGTTTCGGTGTACGCTTTCTTCGGAGACTGGCAGTCCCGCTGGAAGCCGGCTGCGGCGCTGTTGCTGGCCTTATGTCTCCTGTTCTATGCCAACTATCTGCTGTTTTTTTGCTACGCCGGCTCCGCGGGGCTTGCGGCCATCCTCGTTTATCGAAACCGGCTGCCGCTCGTCCGGGTGTCGATGCTTGCTTTTGCAGGGGCGCTCCTGCTGCTGCCGGGAATATTCCTGTTCAGGCTCGGGCAGCAGTCGGGAATGCTGGATTTCACCCTGATCTTCGGCTCCCTCGAACGGTATTTTTCCGACTGCTTCCAGTTCATCGTTCCCCTGCCGCTCGTCCTGGTTCTGCTCTGGAAATGGAGGGACGCGGTTCTCAAGAGAAGCCTCCCCGAGGACCCGGGCGAGCGCTTCGCCCTTTTCCTCGCCTTGATCATCCTGTTCAATGTTACGGTCATGCTCGCCATTCCCCAACAGGAACACCGCTATCTGCTGCACCTGTACCCCCTGGCCGCGATGCTGCTCGCCTGGCTGATCCGCAGGCTGTGGGACCGTCAAAGATTTGCCGCCGTGCTGATGGGACTGATGCTTGCGTTCACCAACTGGCTTCATATTCTGCCGATGGACTGGCTGGGCATTGTCAATCGTCCCTGGCAAAACGGCCCGACCATGCTCACGTCTCCCAACATTCCTCTCAGGCTCTTCCTGACGGAGCTCTTCTCGGATTATCCCGACGTGAACGGGAGCCTGATCGGATTTTTCAACGCTCACGCCCGCCCTGGAGACACTATTCTGACCACCTACGGGGATTTGTCCCTGCAGTTCTACACCGGCTGCCGAGTCATCGGCGGCCTCCAGGGCCCCGCGCCGCTCCGGGGGAAGACGCCCGACTGGGTCGTCAAGAGGCACTACACCCGAAGGAACCGGGAGTTGATGCTCAACGCATCGGAGAGCGCCGCCCTGGAGTATATCGGCCGAAGCCTGGAATACGAAGCGATAACGCTGCCTTGTCCGGACGAGATGTACGGAAACAGGGCGGATCCCTATTACCACAGATTTATTCCCGAGGGAGAACCCTATCAGCATCTGGTCGTATACAGGAGGAAAGTTACAGGTGACGAAGGGAGTCCACCTTGATTACGCGCGAACCGGAAACGTTCTGCTGGTCTCGTCGCTGCTGCTGGTGTTCGTCGTGGGGTTTCTGGAAACGCCGGACGTCGGTTTGCGGTTGTTTCCGGAACGTTTCTGGAATGGGGAGGCCCAACGGATCGAATCGAGAGCGGTCTCGGCGAAGATGATGCTTGCAAGGGCCGAAGCGACACTGGAAGCGTTGCGGCTGATGCAAAAGCGAGGGCTGCCTCGACTCGAGAGCGCGCCGGAGCCGGACCGGGCCGCCTTGGAGAGCGCCCTGAAGCGTGCGGAAGCAGAACTGCTGTATAGGAAAGCGGTGATGGCGGAAATGACGGACGGCTTGCGGCGGAGTCGACGCAACGCGGATGCGGCCGTGTGTTCCGGGGACATTTTCATTTTCCGATCTGGAACCACGCGGTAAGTATTGCCGTGCTGCTTCTGACCTCGGGTGACAATCGGCGCTTGGGGGAACCCGGTGAAAGAACCCTGGCGCTTTGGGTCCGGCTGTTTAACAACAGTTCTTGGATGTCGAGAGGATGATGCTGCAATGGAATGAGGATTCATCCCGGTAGCGTCGAAGAGCCTGTTCATGTGCCTGGTCGGGGGCTTGGATTGTTCCTGACCTCAATCCGCGGAGGACCGAAATGAAATTGTCGGAAAGATCACAGGCGATGATGTTGTTTCCTCTATTTCTAGCCATAACCTTTTCGGTCTTCTGGCAACCTGGAAAGTTTTTCTTTATAATGGACGACTGGACTGATCTTTTCATGATCACTGAGTATCCATTTCTGAAATATCTATTTGATGCGGATGCGGAAATGTGGAGGCCTTTTTCACGATTTATATATTATATTAGCGTGAGATCTTTCGGCGATCATTATGATTATTATTTAGTGGTGAATTGCTTTCTTACGAGTATCAATGCATTATTGATTTTCATTTTTCTCAGAAAGAACTTGAATTTCTTCCTGGCATTTATGTTAAGCTCATTTTACTCCTTGGCTGCTGTACATAGTGCTACAGTTCATATGGCATACTACATAAATGCGATAATATGCGTTGGATTTTTTATTAGTGCAATTATTATTACTGATAAATATTTGAGCTCTCCTTCAAATTTTAAGTTAGTCGGAATATGCTTGTTGTGTTGGTTTTCACTAATTTCATGGAATATAACTATTGCTGCAATATGGACGTTGCCATTGTATGCATTGTTCCTGGGAAATGGGGACGGGCGCAAAATGGCGATGTCAGTCGGCTTGTCGGTCCTGCTCGCATCGATCCTTTTCACGATTGGATATCTTGTGTTCGCAGGATTTCGTGCCGTCACCAGTCACAACAAAGAAATCGTGACGGCTTTGCCGGGCCTGCAATACTTCTATCATTGGTTCTTGAGTGCGTTCATCTATCCGTATTGTTACCTTTTTGCCAGTAATAGCCCGTCTCTGGCCATTGCTCTCCCGCTCGGTCTGATTTGTGTATCGGTTTGTCTGGGCATCATATGGCGTCTGGGAAATTCCAGGGAAAAGAAGCTGGCTGTCTGGGCTCTTCTGGTCAATGCACTCCCTTTCGTCCTGGTGTCGCTGGCTCGCTACAAACTCGGGGTGTTTCAGGGCGGCAGTCATCGCTACGGGGTTTTCACACTCCTGGGCGCATTGCTCCTGTTCGGCACAGCCTTGAAGGTCCTGTCCCGGAATCTGCCGAACTCCTTCCATCTTCGATCTATTGTGCCTTTGCTGCTGCTGGGGGTGATGATTTTCGGGCAGTTCGCGGCCACTCCGGGAGTGCGGGACGTGTACTCCAAGATGAGCGGAGACGCCAGGCAATGCTATGATGCTCTTCCTTCCGACAGGCGAACCCTGGCAGGGTATCCCGTCCCGGAAGGGCTGTTCTGCGGCAGCGTTCATCCTTTTCTAAAAAATAGCCAGGCAAAGGCGATCAAGGACTACCTGCTCAAGGCCGCCGGAGGATAGCGTTCCTCTCCGAAAACGATGCTCGGGGGTGTGACGGGATAACGACTGACGGGAGCCGATTTTCGAAGCTGCAGCAACCGGGTGAAGCGATCGAACATCGGGTTGGGAGTTCGATTACGCGGTCACTCCCGGATAAGGAGCCTTCTTTTGACAGTCCGTAATCTGTTCTCGACAATCTGTGCTCAGCCTTTCGACAAGCGTTCACTGATTTCTTTTTCAGATGCTCGGGTCTTGATGAAGCACGGCCATCCCTCACTTGCGGCTTTCTTTTCCCGGCGATTCCTTTCTGTGCCTCCTTCCTGTTCTTGTGCCGGTTTGGTGAGCGCTCTCAAGCGCGCGGAAGCGGATCGGCCTTACAGCAAAGCGCTGATGGAGGAAATGCCGGACAGCTCGCGGCGGAATCGACGCAACGCGGATGCCGCCGGACGGAGGTGTGGGGCGTGAGGATTGCAGGAGGTTGCCATTGATGAGCACCGCTGCCGCCGACCGGTTCAAGAACGTGTGCGCCGCCGTTGTGCTGCCGGCTGTGACGGTTTTGCTGTTCTGGCGATCCGGCTTCTTCTTCATCCAGGATGACTGGACCGCACTGGCACAGATGGCGGAAAACCCGCTCCTTCGATTTCTCGTTCTCCCGGATGGAGAACAGTGGTTTCCCCTGTGCCACCTGGCGTTTTACGGACTGATTCGAATCTTCGGGGATCGGTATTCATTCCTGGTTCTGGCAAACTGCATCGGTACCGGGCTGAATGCCTTTTTGTTCCATCTGCTGGCGAGGCGGCACCTCGGGTTCGCGAAAGCCCTGGCGCTGAGTGTCGTGTATTCCGCGGCGGCGGCTCATCACGCCATTGCCTGGAACAGCTTCTACATCTGCTACGTTCTCAGCCTGGGTTTCCTGCTGGGGGCCTTGCTGCTGACCCATGCATACGCGCGTTTTCCGTCCGCGGCAAGACTTGCCGGCATCGGCTGCTGCGCCCTCTGTTCCGTGCTTTCGCACAATTACACGCTGCTGGCGCTCCCCGTTATCCCGCTCTACGCGATCCTCGCGATGCCTCCGGGAGTCGGGGGCGCGGGCCGGCGGGCTCCGGCAACGATGGTGGGTGTGGTTTACGCTTTGTTTTCAGTGGGATATCTGAGCTTTGCCGGTTCCATGGCGCCCGCCAGCCACAACCCGGAGGTCTTTTCTTCCATTCCCGGTCCCGCGTACCTGGTGCATTGGTTTTCCGGTTCGATCCTGTCTCCTTTCCTGTATTTGTTCTGGGGACATTTTCATTTTCCGGTCTGGGACTATGTGGTCGGCATTACGCTGTTGGTACTGGTCATCTGGGTTATTCTGCGGTGGGGAGATTCGGCCGAGAAGAGGCTGGCTGTCTGGGCCTGCCTGTTCAACAGCCTGCCGATGCTGCTGGTTTCGCTTACCCGGTACATGCGGCCCTCCGGACAGGCCTTTGTGGCTCGTTACGCGGTCTTCACCCTGTTGGGAGCGCTCCTGTTGCTTGGAATCGCGTGGACCATCGTGGAGCGCAAGACGCCGTCGCGCCGGCGCTTCGCCTTGCCGGCGGCCGCGCTGGCGATCGCGATGATCGCGGGCCAGGCATTGAGCCTGCCGCGTTGGTTGGATGCGTATACGAAAATGAGCCGTGCCTCGCTCCGGTTCTACCAGTCGCTCGATGCCGTGGAACGTTCCGACCCCGGTTTCCTGGACAGACCCTTCAACGAATTCTGGATGGATGTTCGGATTCCCTTGACGGGCCGCCAGTTCTTGGAGATTCGACGAATGCTGGAAGCAGCGGCGGTGCCGCCGGAAAGGAGTGCGGGCCCCGGCGGAACCGGGTCGGAGATCGAGGGGCTTGCCTCCTCGGGGCCGCTGGAGGTTGATCGATGAATGCCAGGCAGAAGATACGGATTGACCGGCTGTTCGGCGCTCCCGTCGCATATATGCTCAACGTCGCCGCGCGCGTGCTTGGCTGCGTGCTGCGCCGGGACCACTCCCTTCCGGCCGGGCCGGGGGCGATCTGCGTCGCGAAGTTCGTCGGCATGGGGAGCATACTGTCCGCGGTCCCAATGCTGCAGTCCATCCGGCGACGATACCCGCGTGCTCGGCTGGTCTTTATCAGCAGCAGGAACAACGCTCCGTTGCTGGAAAGGATGAATTTGGTCGACGAATGCTTCTACATCTCGGAAGCCTCGCTTCCGGCCATAGCCGGTACGACACTGAAAGTCGTCTGGAAATTGTGGCGGCTGCGTCCCGAACTGTACTTGGATCTTGAATTGTACTCGTTCTACTCGAGCATCCTGGCGACGCTCAGTTGCGCCCGGAACAGGGCGGGATTCTACCGGAAGTCCACTGAATTCAAGGACGGTCTGTTCACCCATCTCATTTTTTTCAATACCGGCATGCCGGTAGAGGCGCTGTACCTGCAGATGGCCATCGCGGCCGGGGCCGGCGCCGACCACGAGGCTCCGGAAGACGTGTCCATTGCGGTCCTCGAAAAGGATCGGGATGAATTCTCGGTCTTTGCGAAAGGCTGGCTGCAACCCGGCGACCGATTGCTGGCGGTCAATCCCAATGCATCGGACCTTTGCCTGGAAAGGCGGTGGCCGACGGCCTGCTTTGCCGAGACGATCGAGGCGTTGCTCGATCGTATACCGTCTCTCAAGGTGGTCCTGACGGGAAGTCCTGGTGAAAGGGAGCACGTCGAAGAGCTTTCTTCGATGCTTGCCGGGTGCCGGGAACGAGTCCGAAACGCGGCGGGGAGACTGTCCCTGGGTACCTTCCTGGCGTTGCTGAACCGAGCGGACTGTTTTCTGACGAACGATTCCGGGCCGATGCACATGGCGCTCGCCTTGAAACGCCCGACAGTGGCCTTGTTCGGGCCGGGGCATCCGACGCACTACGTTCCCCGGCATGCCGGCGCCGACAGCCTGATTTTTTACGAGCACATCCTGTGCAGTCCGTGCCTGTATCATAGCGATCTTCCCCCATGCCGGGGAGACAACCAGTGCATGAAAATGATCTCGTCGGAGAAGGTGACCGCGGCGTGTCTCGCCCTGCTGTGGCCGGAGAGCGCGTCCATCGAGGATCGAGCACCGCCGACGTGGGAACCCGCGCCTCACCGTCCGATCAATCGAACCCCCGACGGCAGACCGTTGGGGACGATTGCCTTCCGGCACTAGAAGCGGGGGCGGAACCGAGTTGACCACACGATCATTCAGGGTGAATGCCTTATGAGAACGCATGTCCGGCCTGTCTTGTTCCTGCTGCTCATCTTCGTCTGCGTGAACGGTCTGGTTTTCTTTCTCGGACGCAGCCTGATCCCGATGGCTCCGGGATACGGCCTGATCAGCCCGGTGCCATACGGCTACAAGGGGCCGATTTCCAAGAACATGACCTGCCTCGATCCCGCCGGCGCCTTGAACGTGGACTATGCTTCCGATGCATTTGCCGCTGGGGCCATGAAACAAGGGATACTGCCTCTCTGGAATCCTTACCAGGGGATCGGGCAGCCGTTCCTCGCCAACTCCCTGTTCGCGGTGCTCTATCCACCCAGTTGGCTGCGCCTCTTTCTGCCTCCACAATGGTGGGACGTCGTGTTCCTGCTGAACTGGCTCCTGGCCGCCTTGTTCCTGTACCTCTACCTCGATGTGCTCGGGGTTCCGAAAGCGGCTTCGGTGCTCGGGGGGGGCGTGGTTCTCGCCAGCGGTTACTTTCAAAGCTACCTCGCGCTGCGGGAACTCCCCGCTGTTGCGGCCTGGTGGCCGCTGCTCGCGTTCGCCGTGGAGCGCACCGTTCGTGATCCTTCGTGGAGGCACCGCCACTGGGTGCTCGCTCTGGGCATATACTGCAGCATCACGGGGGGGCAACCGGAATCGTCCTTCATAAGCCTCTTCGTCATCCTGGTTTATGCCGTCGTTCGACTCCTCCATGCCGGCAGAAAGAGATGGCGGGTGTTGCTGGGCTTCATTCCCGGTTCGCTCGCTGGGCTCCTGATCGCGGCGCCGCTGTGGGTCAATTTTGCCCAGTACGCGTTCACGTCCTTTTCGTTTCATGCGCCGGATTCCGTTCACGGGCTGATGGGTCGCTCGCTGAACGCGCTCTACGCATATATCCTCCCCTATTTGTATGGCCCGCCGCAGGGATATCCGCTGGGCGTTCTCAATGATGCCGACTGGGATTATTCGCCGGCGTGGATCCCGGCCCTTGTGGTCTTTCTTGCCCTGTGTTCGTTTGCCGCGTGGAGGAAGAAGCGTGACGCCGGGCTCGTTTTTCTTTCCATCCTGGCAGCGGCGGTCGCCGCAAAAATATGGTCTGTCCCGGGGATCAACGCGATAGGCGCGCTGCCTTTTTTCAAGCTCATCATTTTTCCCCGCTATGCGGGTTTCCTTCTGGTCTTTTCCCTTGCGGGCATGGCAGCCTACGGGGTTCATTTCCTGGCCGGGCTCGAGGCGAAACAGTGGCGTCCGATCCTGGTGCCGTGGGCGCTGCTGATGATAGCGCTGCTGGTGATCGGTATTCATGCGGTGAGAGGCAACCTGGAAACGCTGGGCTACACGGGCGGGCCTGCGGTCCACCTGTTCGGTTTCGGTGTGCTAGGCCTTTTTTGGGCGATTTTGGGGCCGGTCATGCTGTGGATGGTGAAAAGGAACGCTCCGGGGCAAAACGGCGCGTTCTACCTGGTGGCCGCGGCGGGGATCGTCCTGCAGGGGACGGCCTACGCCCCCGTCGGCTTCGAAGCGGCGAGCACCGGGCTGCTTTCGGGTATCTGCCTGGTCTTATATTGCGCCTTCGCCTGGTGGCTCTCCCGTTTCCGGGTGCCCTTCGGCATGAACCCGATGGTCGTGGCTTCCGCGGCGGCAGTCCTTCCGACGCTGACCATCGCCCTGCTCGGCCCGCACGGTTTGCCTGCCCGGTACAATCCGCTGACACCGGCGCCCTACCTCGACAAGCTCGCGGCATTGCAGCAGGGGGGCATATTCCGGTCGTACTCTTTCGATGGGGTTCCCCAGCCAAATTTCGCGTCTGCCTTCAGGTTGTCGAGCCTGAGTGTCCTCGAAGCCATATCTCCGCAAGGTACGGCTCGGTTCATCGAGCATTTTCTCGATCGCGGAGCTTCCGCACTCTGGCTGGCGGGAAACAAGACGGGTTTTCGCAGCAAGGGAAATCCTTCCACCGAGGTCGTGACAAACCTGAGGTACTATTCCCTCGCGTCGGTCCGGTTCTTTGTCGCGCGCGATTCCGAACCGCTCCTTGCCCCGGTCTACGACACGGATGATTCGCGTGGGGCGATTTCCCCCCTGCCGCTTCGCCGACCTGCCGAGGCCCGAGTGGTCTGCCCGTCCGACAGACTGGCAAGAGTCGACGTCAAGCTCGATACCAGCGGTCGGGTCCATACGGGTCGACTCGTCCTTCGCGTTTTCGGACCCGACGGCGCCGTCATTGCAACTCGTGAAGCCAGGAGCGAAGGGCTTCGCAATCACGCCTACCTGGGCTTCACTTTCCCGCCTGTCGAAGGGCTTGAAGGGAAGGGTCTCAGGCTTGAGATTTCCTATGTCCCCGAAAAGCGGGACTCCATGATCGCGGTATACCGGTATCCGTCCAAACCCGAACTGGGTTTTGCCTTCCGCATGTATGACACGGCGGTTCTGCCGGGCGGCTGTTCTCTTCTGTATGACGATCCTGAGACGGGGGTTCGGATTTGGGACAATCCCGGGGCGGTTCCGAGGATATTCCTGGCCCCGTGCGCCGGCGTCGCCAACACTTGGCGGGAGGCGATGGAACGCATGAGGGAAACGCCGGATCTTGCACGCCGCGTCTGGCTCACCCGGGGCCCTGAAATCGTTTCCAACTATCCGCTGAATCTGCCGACCGGCAGGCTGCTGTCTTTTGATCTCCGGCCGAATGAAGTCCGCTCGAAATACGAAGCACACACGGCAGGCATCCTGACCTTTACGGAAAGCTTCTGCCCCGGCTGGAGCGTGACCGCAAACGGCAAGGAAACACCGGTCCTGCTCGTGGACGGGGTATTCCTCGGAATTCGGATCGACAAGCCGGGGACCTACGACCTTGTGTATCGATATCGTCCTCCCTTGTGGAGCCTGACCCTGGCGATGGCCGTGCTGGGATTCGTGCTCGTGCTCTTCGGCAATCGCATGACGGGAAGACGTCCATGGAGCGAGGAACCCCCGGGCGTCCCGGAATCGATGGGCGGGAGCGGTGCTTCATCAGGCGATGATCCCCCGACGTTCCCTCCGTTGAAGGCGTGATGGGTTGAGGCGCCGGCCCCGGATACCCGAACCGGCACCCCCGGGGAGATTTTGCGGCGTATGCGCGGTTTGAGTGAAAAACCCCGCCGGCACCTTTTCCTCCTGACGTTGCGATCCCTCCGGCTCCTGGAATATGTGATATGTGAAAAGTGTAGGTTTGACCCCCTTGCCAAGACGGCGTGCAAAAGTTTAATTAAGGCAAATCCGTACGGTTCTCGATTCTCCATGAACAGGTGGAAGAAGCGGGTGCTTGTATGGAAATCGTGGGGTCATTCTGATCTGCGTTGAATGCTGTACGGGTGATAAAGGTGCGGCTTGCCCGGGTTCTCCGGAACAAACGATCGTCGTGCATTCATCTATCGGACCCGGATATCAGGAACATTTTATGAGAAACCATACCTGGAAGCTATCCAATGTGGATTTTCAGAAATACGGCTCACGGATTCTGCTGGCCTGCCTGCTTTTCGGGGCCGTAGCGGTTTCGCTGTTTTTCCTGCCGGTCAAGAAATACGTGTTGGAAGTCCTGGAATGGACGAGGCACCTGGGGCCACTCGGCCCTCTTGTGGTCGTCTTGTCTTTTCTGGTGGCATGCGTGCTGCCGATTCCGGGGTCGATTCTGGCCATGGGATCGGGATTTCTCTTCGGTCCTTTCGGCGGGACCGCTACAGCGGCAACCGGCTGCACTCTGGGAGCCTGTCTTGCATTCATCCTGGGACGAACCATCGCCCGAAGCTGGGTGGAGCGGAGAATTGCCGCCAGCGTCCGACTCTCGGCTTTTGACGAGACCCTGGGAGATCACGGGTTCAAGATCATCGTGCTCATGCGGTTGAGCTCGGTGTTTCCTTTCGTGCCGTTGAGTTACGCGCTCGGCGCGACGCGGGTGTCCTTCCGGGATCATGCGATTGCCTCGGCCATCGGCATGTTTCCGATCGTGGCCGCCTATGCGTATATCGGTTCGGCTGCCGGAAACCTGGCGGACGTGATATCCGGGCGCACTTTGATGGGTAGCCCGCAGCAGTTCCTGTACTGGGGCGGTCTGGGCGTCATCCTGGTGGTTGTCTTCCTGTTGATCCGTTATGCGGGCAGGGCCTTCAGAATGGTTGCCGGACCTGGCCGGCCCGTGGAAGACGGGCTGGATGGGACGGGGCGCTACGAGACGCGGCGGGAAGACCGGGACTGGTTGTGACGGTTGGAACCGGGTCGGTCGCGGAGGTTATGGCGGGATATGCTTCGTGTCCGGAAAAAAAGATGGCCGGCGGTTTGCGTCTTGTTGAGCGGCATCGGCGTGCTTGGACTCCTGTGGTTCAATCTGCTCTATTATCCCGGCATCGGCCTGGACGGAATCGATCGCGACGATTCCGGCGCGGCGCTGACCGGAGCGGCGAAAGCCTTTGCCGATTCGGAATCCCTGCTTTTCGATCGACTGCTCGACTCCAATCAGCTTACGAAACCGAACGGCGGCATTGCGGCGTGGGCGACGGTCGCGCTCCGGACCCGGGATGGACAGGATCTTCGTGCCTGGGTCTCGCTCCAATGGACTCGGACCTGGGGCTGGAATCGATATGCGTGCCATCTGCTTGCGGACCCGCGCGACAGGATTCTTTTTTCCGAGAGTCAACTGGGAATCGGGGGCATGAACAAGGTGCGACATGTGTTGCGGCGTTTGTGGGCTGAGGAACTGCGCCGGTTCAGAGAGGTCCACAGGGTTTTGCTTTGAAGATCGGTGGCATGATGATATCTTGGTGAACGCCCGGGCAGATGTCTGCAAAGCCAAGTGCCCGATCTTGAGGGGATATTCGTTACTCATGGGACTGTCTGCGGGGTACGGGTACATACTGAAAGAGTGAAACTCCTATAGCTACGGGATCGACCGGTTCTCGATGCCTTTCCCAAGGCGATGGGTGTTGATGGGGCGCGCCCCGGAGCGCGAATGGGTGCAGGGGGAGCTCCGATGGCCGCGAGCACGGCATCCGTCAGGGTGCGCGGAGCGGGCGAGGTGGAAGGGGATGCCCGGGTCGCTTCGCAGCGTTCGGTCCCGGCGTGAGGGCCGGGGAGCCATGCGCGGGGAAGGGGGCTTCTCGTTGGGGCGATTGCGGACTTTCTGTTGCAAGAACTTATGGATTTTGCTAGCATCTATAAATTTCGCGGGACAGGATTGATCATAAGAAAAGGAGCGAGATATCCCTTATGACGCTGAAGGAGCGTTGTTATCCGTTCGCTCACATGATTCGTACCGGTAAGGAAGAGGGGATTTATCCCTACTTCAGGCCGGTGACCAGAACATGGGGGCCCGAGGTGGATGTGGGAGATCGTCATCTGATCATGGTCGGCTCGAACGATTACCTCGGCCTGACCCATGATCCGCGGGTGAGAGAGGCGGCAATTCGCTCCCTGAGCAGTTATGGAACAGGACCGGGAGGTTCGCGTTTTCTGTGCGGGAATATGGCCCTGCATGAAGTGCTCGAGGACCGCCTGGCGGCTTTTGTCGGGAAGAAACGGGCGATCGTGCACACCACCGGTTTTTCGGTCAATCTGGGCGCCATCGGCTGCCTGTTGAACGCGGATGACGTTATTTTGTGCGACAGAGAGGACCACTACAGCATTTTCGAGGGCTGCCGGTCATCGAGGGCCAAGATCGTTCCGTTCCCCCACAATGACGTGGAAGCTGCGTCCCGGAAGCTGGCGAATGCGGTTCAGAAGCATCCCGACGGAGTCGTCATTCTGATCACCGAGGGCGTGTTCAGCATGTCGGGCGACGTTGCGCCGCTCGCCGATTTTGCACGGCTGAAGAAGAAGTATCCGAATTTGTGGATGTACCTTGACGACGCTCACGGACTGGGGGTCATGGGGCCGGGGGGCACGGGAACCGCGGCCCACTGCGGGGCGACCTCCCAGATCGATTTCATCATGGGCACTTTCAGCAAGGCACTGGCTTCCATAGGAGGTTTCATCGCTTCCGACGACGACGACATCATCGAGTACATGAAACACAACTCGAAGACGCTGATCTTTTCGGCCGCTTTGCCGGCCAGCAACGTCGCCACGGTACTTGCCTGTCTGGATGTGCTGGAGGAAGAGCCGGAGAGGATTCAGCGCCTGCGGGACATCACTCGCCAGGTCCGCGAAGGCTATCGCCGAATCGGATTGGCCGTCAGGGAGTCGGAGACTCCGATCATCCCCATCCGGATCGGTCCCGAGGAAAAAGCCTACGTGTTCGCTCAGGAGCTTTTTGAAAACGGCGTTTTTGCGCTGCCCGCGGTATTTCCCGCCGTTCCCAAGGGGCAGGCGGTGATTCGCACTGCGTACATGAGCACTCATGAACAGCGGCACATCGACTACGTGCTCGAGACCGTGGACCGGTTGGCCAGAAAGCACCGGATCCGCAGTGTGGATCTGCCGGAAAGCGAAGCGTTCCTCGAACCGTGCGGCTTTGCTGCCGTCAAGTCCTGCGGGGCGCAGTAGGGGGCCGCCGCGTTGTCTTCGCGAAAGAAGCGCCTGGAGAAATGAAAGACGCGGGCTTTCGTTCCAACGGTCCGTGAACGGCGGCCCCACTCGGGAACGCAGCGGGGAAGAATCTCAATCCATGTTAAGGCTATTCGATCTCCTACGCGTCGCTGTTCGCCAGGTTATGCGCCAGATGCGACGATACCTCGGGGTGGTTCTGGCCATCACCGTGGGGACCGCCGGCTTCATCGTGGTCATAACGATGGGGCAGGAGGTCAAGAAAACGCTCAATACGGACCTTGACCTGCTGGGGGGGGCGACTCTCGTCAAAGTGCGTTTCGAGGAATACCTGCCCAATCGGGATCGTTTTTCCAAGCCTCCGACATTCCAATCCGAGACGATAAACGCCCTGAAGACCATGCCGGGGGTGCAGGCGGTGAGTGCGGCCGCTGCAAAAATGACCTGGGGCACTTCCACCTGGCACAATGCGCGTCGCAGTTTCGCCGTGCTGGCCGCCGACGGCCTTTTCTTCAGAGTGAACGGCCTGGCGCCGGTCTCGGGTGAGTTGTTCGGCGCGGACGCCGTGAATGAACGGGCCCGGATCGTGGTGATCGGGGAAGAGCTGGCTCGGAGCTTGTTTGAGACTGCCGACGCCACGGGCCGGATTCTGCCCATCGACAAGGATCTTTTCCTGGTCACCGGAGTGCTTGGGGGGACCCTGGCCGGGGACCGGGTCAATTCCGCTTTCATTCCGCTCACGACCGGCCGGGATCGCCTTGAAAATCTCGGTCCCGTGGACCGCCTCTACATCCGTTGTTCTTCCTGGGACGATGTCGCCAGGGTGGCCGAAGCGGTTCCCGCACTGGTGGGGATGCATCAGTCGGCCGAAAGACTGCGGGTCGATGTCGCCTGGGATCCGTTGAAGCGTGTCCAACGGATTGCCTGGTGGATCGAAGTCTTTGTCTACCTCGCCATTGTCGCGACCCTGGTGCTCGGGGGGTTCGGAATCTGGAACGGGATGATGGCGGCCGTGCAGGCCAGGACCCGGGAGATCGGCCTGAAAAAAGCGATGGGCGCGGAAGACAGGGATATCCTGATTCAGTTCCTGATCGAATCGCTGTTCCTCAGTTCCGGTTCCGCCGCGATGGGCGTCCTTCTGGGACGGGTGTGCGTCGAGACGATGAGCTCCTTCCTGAAATGCCGCCCTCCCGAGGAATTGTTTGCAGCCTGCGTGATGATGGGGATCGGTTTTTCGGTTTTGCTGGGGATAGGGGCCGGATTTTATCCGTCTTTGCGAGCCAGCCGCATGGAAGTGGTATCTGCGATCCGGTATGAATAAGGTGACGCTCTTGCATCGACATCGACCCGAGGAACCTGTCATCGAGATCTGCGATCTGACCAGGAGTTTCGAGAACGGGGTGGGGATGATCCCCGTTCTGCACAGGGTGGACCTCGCGATATACCCCGGGGAGATGGTCGCCATCATGGGGCCTTCGGGCTCCGGGAAATCCACTCTCCTTGCCATCCTCGGGCTCTTTCTCGCGCCTTCTTCCGGGACCTACAAGGTGCTCGACCGAAATGTCCTGGAACTGTCCCGCGCCGCCCAGGCCGAGTTCCGAAGGAATGTCGTGGGCTTCGTATTCCAGAGCTGCAACCTGATCGAACATTCCACCGTTTACGAGAACCTGGAGTATCCACTGATTTACGCCGGCATCAGGCGGCGCGAGAGAACGGGGCGTATCCTCGACGCCCTGGCGCGCGTCAACATGAGCCATCGCCTGCACCATCCTTCGAATCTTCTCTCAGGCGGGGAACAACAGCGGGTTGCGGTGGCCCGGGCGGTTGTCAACCGCCCCAGGATCATTCTGGCGGATGAGCCCACGGGACAACTGGATCGCAGCAACGGGCAGATGGTCATGGACTACTTCAATCATTTCGTGGAGGATGAAGAGACCGCGGTCGTGCTGGTGACCCATGACCCCGAAGTCGCGGCCCGCTGCCACAGGATATGCTATCTCGAGGACGGAGTCCTGGTCTCACGGGGGCGCCCCGGCGTGTTCCGGAGCGGGTCTTCCTCGGTTTATACGCCGGGCGAAGCTTAAGGACGACCGGAGCCACCCGCTCCGGCCCCTGCGCCTGTGAATGCCGGGGGGGCCGTCCCGTTTGCCCGGATTCCCGCCTGCGCGGGAATGATGTTGATGATTTTTCATGCTTCGTTGTGCGCCACCGGCTCGCGGCGTTCGTGGGAACGACGGCCGGGGTTTCTCCGGACTCTCCTGGGCGGGCGGTCGAACGGTTTACGGCCGTTGCGTCTCGATGGGGCGAGGGGGGTGCGCCCAAACGGGGAGGGGATGCTTTGTGCTTGCGCGATAGGGGGCGGAAGGTTCGTCTCGATCGGGGACGGAGAACGGCGATGAGAAATCGCCTGGTTTCGATTTGCATGATGATCTGGTTGAGCGGCCTGCTGTTCGGCGTCGGCGTCGGGCGTGCGGATGAGGAGGTCATGCCCGGCAAGGACGTGTTTCCGCAGGGCAGGAAGACTTTTTCGGAATGCGTGAGGCTGGCGATCACCCAGTCGCCGTTTCTCACCGTCAGTTCCCTGGAGGTCCAGCTCAAGCGGCTGGACGAGGCAGACAGCAAATATTCCCTGTTCCCGTCTCTTTCGTTGCACAGCCGCTACTATTTCGACCAGCCCAAATTTCAGAACGAAGACCCCAAGCCCTACACGCTGGCTTTCGTGACCGACGGATACAATCCCATCGAGGCCTATGTCACCCTCCAGGCCCAAAAGTTGATCACTCAAATCGCCATCTACGGCCATCTGCGCATTATTTCGGAGAGCATCCACAGGATAGCTTCCGGCTTTCTCGAACTGGACGCCCTGGAAGAGGTGGCCGCTCTTCAACGGGAGGTCGTCGAGCTGGCTGAACGGAATGTCGATTATGTCTCGAGGCGCGTCGGCACGGGAGGGGCAACCCCGCTGGACTCCCGGGTCGCGGCCCAGGATGTGGAATTGGCGAAATTGGAGGGCCGGAAGATCGCCTCGTCCAAAGAAACGATTCAGGACGGGTTGAAGGCCCTGCTCGGGCTTCCGGACGACCAGGTCCTGGAGCTGGACCTGCGTGACGCGCGAATCCAGGTCCTGGATCACGCCGGCCCGAATTCCCATACGCTCGATCAGGCCCGGGCCAACTCGTATGACCTCAAGATCGAAGCCCTCAAGAAAGAGCTACAGACGCGAAACATCAAACTGGCTTATACAAGGTTCTTTCCCACGTTTTCACTCGGGCTCCAGTCAACGGATCCGTTGAGCGGCGTCGACAGCAACGGGTACTTCTTCTCCATCGGCTTCGATCTTCCCCTTTGGGACGGGTTGAAGCGCTACCGCAACGTCGGCCGCCAACAGACCGTGCTGAAGCAGTTCCAACACCAGGGGACCCAGAAGGATTGCGATATCGTCTCGAAGTGGAAGGCCGGCGTGGAAAAAGCGTCCGAAGCCTCCGCGGAGCTGAAACTGGCACGCACGCAGGTGGAGCTGATGGAGCTCAAGCAGCAGCAGGGGGAAATCGGCTACCAGTCCGGGCGCATTCCTTTTTCCGGCTTGCTGGCGGACAAGAAAGCCTGCCTCGAAGCCCGCAAGAATGCCCGCATCAAGACTCTGGAGTACGATAAGGCGCTGCTGAACCTTCGTTTTCTGTCCGGAGAACTGTCAAAGGCCTATGTCGATGCAAAAGTCATGTAGAATGAACACCCTGTTGAAACGGACGGCTTGGCTTGCCTGTTGTGCGATGTTGTTCCTTGCCCCCGTCGCCGGCATTTGCGCCGGGGCTCAACCGGGCCGAGCGGGGGCCGAGGTGAAAACCGGCGATATCCTGCTGCAGGGGAAGTTGATGTGCCCCTTGAAGCGGCAGGTGGCGGTGCCTTTTCGCGGAATCGTGACGACCGTGAAGGTCCACGCCGCACAGGCGGTGAAAAAAGGGGAGGTCCTTGCGCGGTATCGGCTGGGGGCCGAAGTGATCATGCAGTTGCGGCGCAGGCTCTCTCCGTCTCAGATCAGTGAGATGGGAACTCAGCTGGCCGAGATCGACAAGAACCTGTCGTCGCTCGAGGTCAGGCGCAAGGAGCTCCGGGAGCTGTCCTCCCGGAATATGGCTCCGGCCCAAAGTCTGAATCAGGTGGAGAAAGAGATTCAACTGGCCTCGCGGCACCGCGTCTCCATCGAATCCCGCCTGCGCCTGGAGCAGCAGCTGGCCCGGGACGATCTCCTCGTGTTGAAGGACCAGCTGGGCCAGGCCGTCAACGCGAACAGCATTCCGGAAGAGGTGTCTCTCGTCGCCCCCATCGACGGATACGTTATCGCGGTGAGCCCCGACCTTCGGGAGGGGGCTGAGGTCGGTCCGGGGACGCCGGCATTCATTGTCGGGGCAATGGACCCAATGGTGATGCGCTCCCAGGTGCATGAAATGGATGCCATTCATGTTTCCGTCGGGGACAAGGCGTCCGTGTCCTTCGACTCGATCCCCGGAAAGACCTTCGAGGGCAAAGTGAGCCGCCTGTCCTGGTCTCCGACGGGGGCGGCTCTCGAACAGCCTTCGTACTATGAAATGGAAGTCTTGCTGCCCAATCCCGATCTTGCCCTGAAAGACGGTTTCAAGGGGCAGATCGTTCTACCCGGGACGAAAGTGACCGGGCGTTGATACGGTTTCGCCGTGTCGGCATTCCCGGCGTGCGCGGCCCGGCGGGTCCGGCGCCCTTTGCGGATTCCGTAATGCACATCCGGGAACATGGTCGGCTTGCAGCCGGGTTGCCGTGACGGTGCGCGGCTTTGGAGTTGCGGGATATGAAGAATAACGGGATCACGGTCGTCCCCGTTCTCGATGAGGCCGGGATGCGGGAGTTCCTGAAGCTGCCATGGAAAATCCAGGGAGACGATCCCTGCTGGGTGGCGCCCATCCTTTCGGAACAAAAGCATTTTCTCGATCGCAAGAAAGGCCCCTTCTTCGAAATCGGCGAAGCCGAGTATTTCCTGGCTTACGTGAACGGAGAACCCGCGGGGCGGATATCCGCCCACGTCAATCATGCCTACGAAGCCCGCCATGACCGGGAGACCGGTTTTTTCGGCTTTTTTGAATGCGTGCGCAATCCGGACGTGGCTTCGGCTCTTTTCGACGCCGCGGCCGAATGGGTCAGGAAGAAGGGCAAGAGCCGCCTCCAGGGCCCCATGAATTTTTCCATCTATGACGAAATCGGTCTGCTCGTCGAAGGCTACGACTCCATTCCGGCGTTTCTACAGACGCACAACCCGCCGTACTACGCGGAGCTGGTGGAAGGGTGGGGATTTCGCAAGGCCATTGACTGGTTCGCAATGCGCATCACGGAACGCTATCCGGATGAAGAAGGCCTGGCAAGGCACCTCGACGACATTCTGCGCAGACAGAAGCTGACGTTGGCCGCGCCGGACCCTGAAACGATGCTGGAAAGAACCGAGGAAGTCTTCCAACTGTTCAATGAAGCGTGGGAAGCCAATTGGGGGCACGTTCCCCTGACGCGCAAGCAGTTCACCGACGTCTTCAAGCTCCTCAAACCTCTGTTGCGCTCCGATTTGATCACCATGATCCTCGACGGGGATTCCGTGGCGGCATTCATCATCAACATCCCGGACCTCAACCCCGCCATCCGCAAGCTCAACGGGAAGCTCACCCTCTGGGGCAAGCTCAAACTCTACTACGAAGCACGGTACAGGCCGGTGCGCAGGATTCGCACCCTGCTCCTGGGGGTCAAGCGCATCTATCAGCGCAGGCAACTGCACCTGGCCCTCATCATGAGCAGCTTTCTGAGCATCTCGCGACAACATGAGCAGCTTGAATTCGTCGACTGTTCTCTGATACCCGAAACACTCCATCACTACATCAGGGCCATCGAGTCGTTCGGAGCACGACGGTACAAGACCTGGCGAATTTATGAGCGGGAAGTCTGAGCCATGAACGTCCCGCACTCCATGCCGGAACCGGGGGCACGGGTATGGCGGGACATGATCGTCGCGGCCCTCTGTTCCACCGCACTGTTCCTGTTCGCTCATTTCCACGCGCTTTCGAATCCCTATGTCGTCAACGACGATGTGCGCCAGCAGGTTTACTGGATGCAGCAGTGGCGGGATCCCGGGCTCTACCCTGCCGACCTGCTCACCGACTACGCCCGCCGCTACGTTCCGTGGGGCGTCCAGGGAATCTACCGGGCGGCCTCCGAAGTGATGAGCCCTCTTTTCTTCTCCAAGATCCTCACCGGCCTCCTGTTCGTTTTCTTTGCCCTGTGCCTCTTCCGGATCGGCATGCTCATTGCCGGCCGACAAACGGCCTGGTGTTGCGTCATCGTGTTCTGGTTGATGCCGTTCTTCCTCGACAACCTCTCTGGAGGACTCTCCCGTGCCTTCGCCGGGCCGCTTCTGGCACTGTTCCTCCTGTGCCGGCTGGAACGCGCGCCGTGGGCCATGGGCGTTACCCTGGTGCTCCAGGCGCTATTCATTCCCTACATCGCCGTCCTTTGCGCAACGGCCTGCGTCATGGCCTGGGGGGCGTGGATACTTGGCCGGTCCCCGTCGCCTCTTTTTCTCTCGAGGCCCTTTCACTTCATGTTCCTGCTTGCGGCTGCCGTGCCGGTCTATTGCATGAACTCCGGCATGGACCATGCCGGGTTCGGACCATTGGCTACGGCGGCCGACATGGCGGGCCATCCTGAATTCGGCATCCACGGGCGCTACTGGATTCTTCCCGGCCCGTCGGTTTTCCGGGACCTGGTGGTGGAACCCTGGGAGTATATCGCCCTGTTTCGCGAAGGGGGAACCGTGGCGGGCATCGTGAGCGTTGCGATCATCGTGATCGCCCTGCTTTCGGGCGCGGCGCGCGCGCCGTGGCGTTCTTTCGAAAAGGTCGCGGCCCCGGTGCTGTACCTTGCCCTTGCTTCCCTCGTCCTGTACGTTCTTGCCCGGGTATTCCTGTTGCGGCTTTTCATTCCGTCGCGCTACCTGATGTACACCGTCAATCTTTTCTATTGCCTGGGATTTGCCGTTTGTCTGCAAGGACTGTGGAGAAGGTTGGCGCCGAGGGGCGGGCCGCTGCCTGTCGTGCTGGTCCTGGTCCTGGTCCTGGTGTCGTCGGGGCTGAGGTTGAGAGGAGTGGCCGTTTTTGACTATTCGGCGGACGCCGAGCTGTACCGGGCCGTCGAACGGACTCCCAAACAGGCGCTCATCGCCGGGCATCCGGCGACCATGGACAACGTGATGACGTTCGGACGCCGGAAGGTCCTGGCCTCTTTCGAGCTCGCTCATCCCTGGTGCAAGGGGTACTGGGCCAGGGTGAAGCCGCGCCTGGAAGATACGTTCAAGGCCTACTATGCCGCGGATGCGCAGACCGTGATCGCCTTTTGTGCCCGGTACGGCATTGATTTTCTCGTCGTGGACGAACGCCATTACGAGCCGTCGTTCATCGCAGGCAGGCCCTTTTTTGCCCCCTTCGACGATCTCATCCGCAACGTTGCGGGGCAACGGCGCGATTTCGCCCTGTTGTCCCCGGAGTGTTTCGATTCGATGAAGGCGGGGCGGCACCACCGGCTGATCGATATGCGGCAATTGCGAAAAGCAGCAGCCACGGAACCGGGCAATGCGGCTTTCCCGGGTGAACGCTAGTTCGTGAGCCCCCTGGCGGCGATGTGCTGCGGTTTGGAGAAACGTTCGACTTCCACTTCGATGGTTGTTCCCGTCCTCGTGGTCAGCAACCCGCACACCCTGCCCCGAGCACGGACGCGGCCCCGAAAGGAATGTCCCGTATGGTGCGAACCCGTGACCTGCCCGTCTTTGAAGGAACCGGTGAAGTGGTAGACATCCTTCCTGTTGAACGGCCCGATCACGGTGAGCACGCCGTCGAGCCGCTCGCCGTGCTGATCCACCCGTGCATCGATCCGGCTGAGAAAATGAGCACCTCTCCACTCGCCGGCCAGGTCGTCTTCCCCGCCGAACACCATCGATGCGGCGAAAAGCATCATGAGAAGGCCCACCACAATGAGTACTATCGAGCGCATTTTGGAGCTGTCCATCGCACGATCCGATTGTAGGTTTACACAAGCGCCGCGGGGAACGGGGAGCGGACGGTCCGTCCGGCACGCGGCTTCGGCCGGCGCGGCAGGGGACGCGGTTCCACCCGTTGGCGTTCCGGTCACGGCCACCGGCATTCCATGCCGGCGTTCACCTGATTGCCATGCCATACTCATCGCGTGAAGTCCAGTCACTTTTCCGGGAAACGGTGTTTTCAATCGTCGTCGGCGATTTTGAAGCGGCGATGCCCGGCGGTCGTCCGGGAAATATCCAAACGCGCGGCAGACGGTTTGGTCCCATTCGCGAAACGCGGAGAGCGGCTTCCCGGGCAGCGGAATCAAAAACCTCTGGCGGGACGTGTGCGCAGAGTTTAAACTGGCGCGGTGCCGAAAGTAATACCATGAAAGCGCTCATTGGATCGTATTTCCCGAAGGAGGATACTCCCATGTCGACCCGCCCGGAATCAGTCCTTTCTTCCGTTCACGGTCAACGTTTCCGCATGACGTTGTTCTCCGCATGCGCGCTGATGCTGTTGCTGCTTTCGACGGTGGTGTCCCCGCCTTTTTCGGCCCCCGGCATGGCGGCGGAAACCGCTGGGGGCAAAGGCGGAGGGGAGTTGCGCGTCGTGCGGATCACTCCATCGGGCGAAGACGTGCCCCCCGGCCGCCAGGTCGTATTCGAGTTCGATCGGGCCGTGGTTCCCCTGGGACGCATGGAACGCGACCCTTCGGAGATTCCCATCGGGTTTGAGCCTGCGCTGGCCTGCAAATGGAGATGGCTCAATCCGAAGACGCTGGCCTGCCAGTTGGACGAAAAGGCCGCGACGCTGCCCGCCACGCGCTACCTTTGCACCGTTCGGCCGGGGATCAGGGCGGAGGACGGCGCCACGTCGTCCGGGGAACTGACGCACACCTTCCTGACCGAACGCCCGCGCGTGGTGGACGCCACGGTGAGGACCTGGCTCGCTCCGGGGACGCCTCAATTCGGCGTGCGCTTCAACCAGCCCGTTCGAATGGCCTCCGTAAAAGCGCACCTCTATTTTCGTTCCGAAAGCGGGGAACGCATACCGGCGGTGGTTTCCGAAGAAACCGAAACCTATCGCTACACCAACTACAGGCGGGGCAGCGCCTGGATTCTTCGGCCCGGCAAAGACCTTGCTTCGGGAAAGGACTTCGATCTCATGGTCGAGCCGGGTCTTGCCGGCACGGACGGCCCGGAACCGGGTGTGGAGAAAAGAAAAATCGTGTCCTTTCAGACCTTTCCGCCGTTTCGCCTGATCGGTGTGAAGTGCAAGACTCTGGCCGGCAAGTCAGTGGTCGTTCGCCCCGAGGATCCTCCGGCGGGCAGGCCGCGGTGCAACCCGAACGAGGAAATTTTCCTGCTGTTCACGGCTCCGGTTTTGGCGGACAAGGCGCGCGACGGACTGCGGTTCACACCGGCTCTTCCCCGGGGCGACGAAGACACGGACCCCTGGGACGCCACTTCCTCCTATTCGCGCCTGTCCGACCCGCACAAGAAGAACCAGGCCTACGACCTCCAACTCCCGTGGCTGAAGCCGTTTACCGACTACAGTCTCAAGGGGCGGCCGGGAGGCATTGCCGACGAATTCGGCCGGACGCTTGCGAAACCCGTCGACCTGCAGTTCTCCACCGACCACCGTCCGCCGGACTACGTGCTGTACAAGTCCATGCCCGTTCTCGAGAAATATCTCGACACCGATGCGCCCGCTCTCACCACGAACATCAACCAGATCGACCTCTCCTATGAAACCCTGACGGCCGAAGGAAAGACCGCGCGGCAAGCGGCGGCCGTTCCCGTGAAAAAACCTCTCGATTCGACGGCGGCGGTCCCGCTGGGCATCCGCCGGATGCTGTCCGGGAAACCGGGCGTGGCGACGGGCCGGTTGAGCACCCAGCCGCCCGTCGGGGGCAAGGAGACTGGGGACAAGTGGTTCTTCGCGCAGGTTACTCCCTATTCGGTTCACGTCAAACTCGGACACCACAACACCCTGGTGTGGGTGACGGATCTCAAGACCGGCAAACCGGTCATGGGCGTGGACGTGCAAATCTACAAGGACGCTTACAAGGTCCTGACCTCATCCCCCCGGAGCCTCTCGCGAGGAAAGACGAAACCCGACGGCACGGTGGAGCTTGCCGGAACCGCCACGCTCGACCCGGACCTCAAGTTGAGCCATTCCTACAAATTCGATTCCCCTCACTTGTTCGTCCGGTGCGAGAAAGGCGAGGACCTGGCCGTGATGCCGCTGGTTCACGACTTCCGAGTCGACGCCGAAGGAGCCAATCACGACTACATTCCCAGCTATCAGCGCGTCCGCCACGGACACCTGCGGGCGTGGGGAGCGACGGCCCAGGGGATCTACAAGGCGGGCGACACGGTTCAGTACAAAATCTACGTCAGGGATCAGGACAGCCACCGCTTTGCCCCGCCCCCGAAGGACCGGTACAGCCTGAAGGTGGTCGACCCCGTGGACAAGGTCGTCCATGAGCGTGAAGGGATCGTTCTGTCCGAGTTCGGGGCGTTCGACGGCGAGTTCGCGGTTCCGAAGACCGGGGCCGTCGGTTACTACCGGTTCGTGCTCAAACCCGGGTTCATCGAGGAGGACCTGGAGCCTCTGAAGGTTCTCGTAAGCGATTTCACGCCCGCGCCGTTCAAAGTCGAAACCGAGCTCAGCGGCAATCTCTTCGGGTCGGGAGACGCCGTCAAGGTTTCCACCCGGGCCCGGATGCACGCCGGAGGTCCCTACGCCAACGCGGATACCCGCATCATGGCCTATGTGCAGAGCCGGCCGTTCGAGCCGCAGAACCAGGCGGCACGCGGCTATCAATTCGATGTCCAGGAGGGAGCCGAGCATCATGCCCCTTCCACGGAGACGGTTCACCAGGCTCAGAAGAAGCTCGACAACGATGGGAACCTGGAGACGGAATTCAAGCTCGCCGAGCTGGCCATTCTCTATGGCCGGCTGAACGTGGAGAGCGCGGTTCGCGACGATCGTGGGAAATTCGTTGCGAACAAGGCGGCGGCAACCTACTACGGCAGGGACAGGTACGTGGGCATGCTTCTGGACGGCTGGGTCTTGCAGGAAGGAAAACCGGCGAAGGCCGGGTTCCTGGTGGTGGACCAGAACGGAAGCCCGGTGACCGGAGTGCCCTTGCACATCAAGGTGGAATGGGAGCAGACGAAGGGTTCCCGAGTCAAGGGCGCCGGCAACGCCTACCGCACCGAGTACGTCACCGAGTGGGTTGAAACCGAAAGCCGGGACGCCGTATCCGCCTCCGCGCCCGGTCAGTTCGAGTTCACCCCGAAACGTTCCGGGGCGTATCGCATCACGGCTTCCATCAACGACACCCGGGGACGTCCCCACGAGACCAGCCTGCGCCGCTGGGCGACGGGAAAGGGCTACGTCCTGTGGGAATCGGTTCCGGGCAATCTGCTCAACGTGTCTCCCGAGAAGACGGAAGTCCGCGTCGGCGAGACCGCCCGCTTCCTTGTGCAGAATCCCTTTCCGGGAGCGCAGGCGCTGATCACCGTCGAGCGCTTCGGCGTGCTTCAGAGCTGGGTGAAGACCCTGGCGAGAAGCACGGAAATCGTCGAGATCCCCGTGCTTCCCGACTACCTGCCGGGTTTTTATCTTTCGGTCCTGGTGACCTCTCCCCGGGTGGACAAGCCGCTCAGCCCGGAAGGAGACGACCTGGGCAAACCGACCTTTCGCATGGGCTACGCGAAGATCGACGTCAAGGATCAGTACAAGGAAATCACCGTAAAGGCCAAACCGGAAAAGGAAGAGTACAAACCGGGAGACACCGTCACGGTGGAGCTCGAAGCGCGTCCGCGCAATCTCAGGCAGGGAGAGGCGGCGCCGCCCGTCGAACTGGCGGTGACGGTGCTCGACGAGGCGGTATTCGATCTCCTGATACAGGGCAGGAAAGCCTACGATCCTTACCTGGGGTTCTTCCAGGAAGTCGACGACCTGGACCTTGCCAACTACAGCCTGCTCATGCACCTGGTGGGCAGAGAAAAGCTGGAGAAGAAAGGAGCCAGCCCCGGCGGCGGAGGGGGATTCGATCTCGGGTTGAGATCGGTGTTCAAATTCGTGAGCTACTGGAATCCCTCGGTGCCGGTGGACGCTGAGGGCAAGGCCAGGATCCGGTTCAAGGTGCCGGACAACCTCACCGGCTGGAGGGTCCTTGCCATGGCGGTAACCCCGGACGACCGGATGGGACTCGGCGACACCACGTTCCGCGTGAACCAATCCACGGAGATAAGGCCCGCCCTCCCCAACCAGGTGATTGCGGGGGACGGCTTCGAAGCGGGATTCACCGTCATGAACCGCACGGATGCGCCGCGCGTCATTGAAGTCTCCATCGAGGCGTCGGGGCCGGTCGAGCTCAAGGATGGCGCTCCTCCGAAGACCGTCCTGCAGATCACGGCCGAGCCATTCCGGCGGCAGTCGGTCCGGTTGCCGCTCAAGACGACGGGACCGGGTGAGATCGTGTTCTCCGCCCGTGCCGGTGACGAACGCGACCGGGACGGGTTGAAACAGACCTTGAAGGTGCTTCCGCGCCAGTCCCGGGAGACGGTGGCCCTGTATGGATCGACCGCGGAAGGTGAGGTGAGCCGAAACGTCGCCTTCCCCGAAAACCTGCGACCCGAAATGAGCCGGCTGGCCGTAACGCTTTCCCCGACCGCCCTCGCGGGGCTGGACGGGGCCTTCGCCTACATGAAGCAATACCCGTTCAGCTGCTGGGAACAGAAGCTGTCCGTCGGCGTCGCGGCAGCCCTCTACCCGCAACTCAAACCTCACCTGGACGAGTCCTTCTCGTGGGACGAGAGCGAAGCGCTCGTCGGGAAAACCATCGCTCTGGCGGTCGAATACCAGGCACCCAACGGGGGCATGACGTTCTACACGCCCAAGAACGAATACGTGAGCCCCTACCTGAGCGCCTTCACCGCGCTTGCGTTCAATTGGTTGAGGGAATCCGGCCATGAGGTCCCCGGCGCGGTGGAAAAGAAGCTGCATGAGTACCTGCAGGGGTTGCTGCGCCGCAACGAAACCCCGGAATTCTATTCGCAGGCCATGGCGTCGACGGTTCGCGCGGCGGCGCTGGCGGTCCTGGCGGAAAGCGGGAAGCTCAAGGGGGAAGATCTCGACCGGTATCGTGACCGCGTCAAGGAAATGAGCCTGTTCGGAAAAGCCATGTATTTGCGGGCCCTGTTGCGGGTGCCGACTGCCCGGACGCCGCAGCGGGAGGTGCTCGAAGCCATCCTGGCCCATGCCGACGAGACCGGCGGGAAGCTCCTATTCACCGAGACGCTCGATTCCGGATTTCACTGCCTTTTGGGATCGTCGATGCGCGACAACAGTGCCGTCTTGAGCACCTTCATCGCCTACCAGGCCGCCAATCCGGCGGCATCCGGCCTGGGCGACATGTCCGCGCGGCTCATGCGCGCCATTGTCGAGCAACGCAAAGGCCGCAACCACTGGCAGTCCACACAGGACAACCTGTTTGCGATGAAGGCGCTGGCCGACTTCGCCCGCGTCTATGAAAAAGCGGATCCGGACATGAGTGTTTCGGCATTCCTGGATGCGACTCCGCTTGGAACCGCCGAATTCAGGAAGAGCACCGATCCGCCCGCCCTGCTGGTACGGCCGCTGGAAACCGGCGATCCCGGGCGCAAGGCGGTGGTGAAACTGGAACGCAAAGGAACGGGGCGCCTCTATTACACCACCGCCCTGTCGTACACGCCTCGGGAGCCGAGCCGGGAGTCCGTGAACGCGGGCATCGAGGTCGGGCGGGAATACAGTGTCGAGCGCAACGGCTCGTGGGTGCTGCTGAAGAGCCCGATGGAGATCAAGACCGGAGAACTGGTCCGCATCGACCTCTTCGTCTCGGTTCCCGCCGAGCGATTCTACGTGGTCGTCGAGGACCCGCTGCCGGGCGGCCTGGAACCGGTGGACCGCCAACTGGCCACGGCCTCGACGGTGGATGCCGCCAAGGGGGAGGCCGTCGTCCCGGAGGGGTCCTTCCTGCGCCGGTACAGCGACTGGCTCGAGTATGGGGGCTCCCGGTGGAGCTTCTACCACAGGGAACTTCGGCACGAAGCGGCGCGGTTCTATTCCGAACGGCTCCCCGCGGGCAGGTATCACCTGTCCTACACGGCCCAGGCGATCGCTCCGGGAGAATTCGTCGCCCTGCCTGTCCGTGCCGAGGAAATGTACGATCCGGACGTCTTCGGCAAGGGGCTCCAGGAAACTCTCATCGTTCGACCGGGGGAAAAAACGGATTGATCCCGCGCCGCTCCGATTCGCGTTCGGGATCGCGCCGTCGGGGAGCCGCGGAAGGTGAGGCGGGGGGGAATGAGCCTCGCCCCTTATACGACTCGCGATCGTTGGGGCCGGCTTTATGCCCGTCCGCCCGATGCCGCTGCCTTGAACGCAGGCCGACATCGGATCGTCGGGCCGTGGAAGACCGATGGGTAACCCGGTGGGTTCGAAAGCCATGACTTCAAAAGGGAGCGAAGTTTCCTCGAGGCGTTCCCGCCTCCTGGCGGGGTTGCTGGCCTGCCTTGCGCTCGGGGCGGCGGGGACGCTTCTCCTTGCCTGGAAAACCGTTCGCGATTTGTGTCCGCCGCCCGAAAGCCTGTCCCTCGGGGACGCTCCCGTGCGCAAAATGAAGATTCTCGACCGCAGCGGCATCCCGCTGTCGGTCACTTACATCAACCACTGGAATCTTCACGACGCCCTGCCTCTGCGGGACGTCCCGGAGCTTTTGCTGCAGGCGTTCATTGTTTCCGAGGACAAGCGCTTCTTCGAGCATCAGGGGGTGGACTGGCAGGCCCGGGGCCATGCCTTGTGGCAGAACGTGACGGCGCTGAAAGCGGTGCGCGGCGCGAGCACGATCACCGAGCAAACGGTCCGGATGCTGCATCCGCGCCCTCGAACCCTCTGGTCCAGGTGGCTCGAAGGAATCGAGGCGCACCGGCTGGAACGACGTTTTTCCAAAGCTGAAATCCTCGAATTCTACCTCAACCAGGTTCCATACGCGCACCGAAGACGAGGGGTGGTCCAGGCCGCAAGGCTCTACTTCGACCGCGATCCGGATACTTTGAGCGCGCGGGAAATGCTGGCCCTCGCCGTCCTGGTGCGCGCTCCTTCGAGCTTTGACCTGCGCCGGGGGGGCCGGGGCGTGGATGGGGCCGTCAGGAGGCTGGCGGCGAACATGAAACGGCGCGGGACGCTCACCGAAGACCAGTACCGGAGCGCCGTGGAAGACCGCATCGAGCTGCGCGAAGCGCGGCCGCCGGTGGACGCCACGCATTTCGTGCAGCATCTCCATCGCGCCGGGCCGGAAGGAGCCGCGCTCGGCAGCACCCTCGTCACCACCCTGGATGCGGCCCTCCAGGAGCGAGTTCGGCACATACTCGACAGTCGCCTGAGGGATCTGCGCTCGAGCGACATCGGCAACGGTGCCGTGCTGGTGGTGGATCATCGGTCCGATGAAGTGCTGGCATGGGTGAACGGGGGCGCAATGGCCGAGGGCGCCCCCGGTGCGTGGATCGACGGCGTCACCACGCCAAGGCAGCCGGGTTCCACCCTGAAACCCTTCCTCTATGCCCTGGCGCTCGAAATGGGCTGGACCCCCGCCACCCTCATCGACGACTCGCCCGTGGCGCAGGCCGTCGGATCGGGGCTCCACAACTTCCACAATTACAGCCGAACCTATTACGGGCCGCTGCGGCTGCGGGAGGCGCTCGCCAATTCGTTGAACGTTCCCGCCATTCGCGCCATCCAGTTCACCGGGACGGAGCGGTTCCTCGGCCGGCTGCGCCTGCTCGGGTTTCAATCTTTGGCACAACCGGCCGACTTTTACGGGCAGGGCCTGGCCCTGGGCGACGGGGAGGTGAGCCTGTTCGAGCTGGTTCGCGCCTACGCGGTTCTGGCTCGGCAGGGAGAGTACCGGCCGCTGCGGACGATCCGGGCTCCCGTGGCTGTGTCCGAGCCGCCGCGCCGGGTCTTTGCCGCGATTACGGCTGCCCTGATCGGAGACATTCTGTCCGATCCCCAGGCCCGGCGGCTGGAATTCGGCGACGGGAACCTGCTGCGGTTGCCCGTTCAGACGGCCGTGAAGACGGGGACGTCCACCGACCACAGGGACAGTTGGATCGTGGGGTTTTCAAGCCGATACACCGTCGGAGTCTGGATGGGAAACCTGGACCGCGGCCCGACCAAAGGCGTCACCGGCCTGGCAGGTCCCGGGCTGGTTTTGAGAGCGGTCTTCGCGGAGCTGAATCGATACGGCGACGCGGCTCCCCTTCCTCCGTGTCCGGGCCTGGCGATGGCGACTATTTGCGCCGAGAGCGGGCTTCCGGCCGGACCGCACTGCCCCGGGCTGCAGGAGTGGTTCGAACCCGGGACGGTCCCCACCGGGGTGTGTTCCATCCACGAACGGCCGGGCCGACGCGATTGCGGCGGGGTCGTCGTCGAGGCGAACCGCTCCCGAGATCTGCGCCTGCAGCAGCCGACGCCCGGGCTGCGGCTCGCCATGGATCCTCGTATTCCCGACGAGCTCGAAGCTTTTCCGTTCAAGGTTCCCGAGCGGCCGCCGCCCAGCCGCATCGAATGGCTGGTCGACGGAGAGGTGATCGGCGCAACGGGGCCCGGCGTGTGCCGATTCGCGTGGCCGCTCTCCAGGGGCGCTCATCTGGCGCGCGCCCGGGTGTGGCGCGCCGATGCGTCCGGTGCCGAGGAAACGCCGGAGGTGCGGTTCACCGTGGAGTGACGACGCCTCATGCCGTTTCCCTCGTCCGGCCCATTCCATCGTGACGGCTTCATGGTTCCATGGTTCCCGGGTGAAGTAGTTCGGACCGGGGTGGTTCGCCGGCTCATCCCGGGATTCACACAATTTTGCGTAGATAATAGACTCCCGCCCTCGCTACTTCCTGACGGGCGGGTTCCGACGGGCACATCGTTCCGCGTCAACCTCCCACCGGGCAGGTGTTGTGTGATCTTGAACGCACCTCGGGTTCAGATGTTGCGGGCATGCCGTTTCCCTCGCTGGTAAATCGCCGGGAACGGTGTCCGATAGAACTCTGTTCATGCTCGATACGTTTTCTTATCACCTGCGATTTATATTTGGATCGACCACAGATTCAGGCCCCGTAAGGTTATGAGCTCAAGTGATACGTTTCTGTATCGCCGATACGAAAATCTCTCCAGAAACCTCATTCGATAATACCCCATTATAATTGCGTTTTTTTACATTTCAAGGGATGGCACGCCTCTTGCTCTCTGTGTTGCCAGAGGCTTCCGCCGATTCCGTGTTTTCAAAACGGAACCCCCGGTCATCCGGGCATGCCGGATGGTCGTGGCGGTTGACGGTACGGAAGCGCTCGAAAACCTCACTTCCACGTGTGCCAGGAAGGGGAATCCGCCAGGCGATGAGTTGTCGGCGGATTCCCCTCCCCTGCGCGCGATTGGATGCGGATGGAGGCGGGTGGATCAAATGACAGACAGGGAACCCGGGATCGCCGGTTCGGACGGCTGGAGGTGGTTGCAGGGTCGTCGGTTTCCGGTGGAAACGGTTTCCGCGTTTTTGAAGCCTCCGAGCCGTCGGGGGCATTTGAATGCAGGGGAGGTGATGAAGAATCGGGGTAGTTCCTGTGAATGTGGTGCTGACTTAAACAAACAATTGAGAATGAGGATGAATCATGGGTGTTAAACAAATCGACGCTGATGTTGTGATCGTAGGCGGTGGAAGCGCTGGAACGTTTGCGGCCATCAAGGCCAAGACCGCCAACCCCAAGGCCCGGGTCGTCGTCATGGACAAAGGCCCGATCGAGACCGCCGGGGCAATCGGCCGCGGCATGGACGCCTTGAACGTCGTCGCCGTTCCCGGTTACGGGACCCCCGAGGATGTTGTGGAGGCCTTGACGAAGGTATCGGAAGGCATCCTGGATCAGGAATGCGCTTATACCCTGGGCGCCGAAATCTACGACAGAATCAAGGACCTGGAAGAGTACACCGGCCGGGAACCTGGCGATCTCTTTCCGGTAGACGATAACGGCAATTACAAGTGCAACTATCTGCACCCCACGGAGAAGGCCCTCTACCTTGCGATGGACGGTGAGGAAATCAAGCGGGCCCTTGCGCGTGAAGTCAGGCGGCAGGGCTGCATCGTACTCGACCGCACTCCGGCGGTCCGGCTGTTCACCACCGACGGCAAGGTTTCCGGAATCTTCGGCTTCAACATCAGGACGGGAGAGCAATACCTGATCAACACCCCGACGGTGGTGCTCACCTCCGGATGTGTCGGCAAGTTCGGGATGCCCCGCGACGGTTACCTGAGCGGCATTTACGAATTCCCGGGCAATACCGGTGAGGGTTATGCCATGGCCTATCACGCAGGGGCGGAACTGATCAATCTGGAGTGTTTCCAGACGAACCTGCTGATGAAGGACTTCAACGGCCCCTCCTGCGGTTACGTCGTGATTCCGCGCGGCGGCTGCGGCGTCAACGCCCTGGGAGACAGGTACTGGACTCACGGTTACTGGTCCGGGGACATGTTCCTGGCCGTCTGGCGCGAATTCGCCGAAGGCCGCGGCCCCATCTACCTGAAACTCGACCATCTGCCCGAAGAGACCATCAAGGGTCTGGAGAAGATCCTGTGGGGTACGGAGCGCACGGTCCGCGGTCAGTTCCACAAGCAGCGCGATGAGAACTATCGCCGTTGGGATTCCGTTGAGCAGGGTCTGGAAGAGATCACTCTTTGCAGCGGTCACAGCATGTCCGGCATCCTGATCAACAAGAACACCGAGACGAGCGTACCGGGCCTTTACGCCGCGGGCGACTGCGCGGCGGTACCTCATCAGTACCTGCCCGGAGCCTTCGTGTTCGGCGCCATTGCCGGCAAAATGGCCGCGGAATACGCGGCGAAGAACAAAGCGCCGAAGCTCGAAGTGGACGGCATGGGCGTCTGGAAGGAGATCAGAAAGCCCCTCGAGACCGCCGATCCGGGGCTGCCCGTCGAGATGGTGGAAATCAAGATCCGCACCAAGGTCAGCCAGTATCTCACTCCGCCCAAGAGCGATCCCCTCATGCAGAAGATGCTGTGGTGGGTAAATCGTATGCGCAGTGAAGACGTTCCGCAGATCAAAGTCTGCGATTATCACGACCTCATCAAGGCCACCGAGGTGCAGAGCATCATCGACTGTGCCGAAATGGCCGCCAGGGCCTCCCTGTTCCGCACCGAGAGCCGCTGGGGACTTTCCCACTATCGCATGGCGTATCCCAAGGTCGATCCCAAGTGGGACGGCAAGTACGTCGTGGTGAAGAAGAACATGAGCACCGGGGAGATGGAAGTTTCGGCCAAACCGGTTCCCGCATACAAGTGGAATTATCCCACCAGGCTCGAATACGAATATCCCAAGTTCAACTTGGACATTGGACCTGGCTTCAGCCATCCGCCCAATGACATGCACGATCCATGGATCTCGCAGAAACTCGGCGATGAAGGCTTGGCCGTACCCAAGAGAATGAGGTAGGAGGGCTGATAATGGAACGATACGACTGCAAGAAATACGAATGGGTGAAAGTGGATAGGACCAAGTGCGACGGCTGCGGCGACTGCGTGGCGTACTGTCCTCGTGATGTCCTGCGCATGGACAATCAGGGATACCCTTACATGGCCTACCGTGACGACTGCTGGTACTGTGACGTTTGCACGTTCATGTGCCAGCTGGACGCCATCAGGCTGGAGAGTGTTCCTTACCTGATCAAGTAGCTTGTAAAACCGCTCCGCCCGGTGCCCCTGTGCAAACACGGGGTGCCGGGCGGAGAGTGCCCTATGGCAGGAGGTAGGAGCCATGTCTGCGACCGTAGTCATTGAAGCCCTTTCCGCTCACTGCGCCGGCTGTGAAGTGGCCATTCTCGACCAGGGCGAGTTGCTGCTCGATATCCTGGAGAGGATTTCGATCGTCCACGCCCCCATTCTGATGGACAGCAAGTATCGCGACCCTGCGGGGGATTCTGATGTCGTCAGCATTCCCCGGGCCGACGTAGGGATTCTTTCCGGCGGTATCCGCACGGAGCACGGCTTGGCCGTGGCCAAGGCCGTTCGGGAAAGTTGCGGCATTCTGATCGCCAACGGTTCCTGTGCCTGCATGGGTGGAATACCGTCCCTCGCCAACCTGGTTCCTCCCGATGTGTTGAAGCAGGGCGTTCCGAACCTGGAACACGGGGTGGAGGACGGCGATTTCGAACTGCCTCCCTTGACCGCCAGGGTGGCAGCCGTCAATGAGGTGGTGCCGGTGGATATTTTTCTGCCCGGCTGCCCACCGCCGACGCACCTGTTTGCCGCCGCCCTGCAGGCCGTTCTTGAAGGCAAGAGTTTCGATCTGCCGGAGGACACCGTTTGCAACGAATGTTCCAAGGTGAAGGAGAAGCGAACGGTTTTTGCCGACAACGGCCTGCAATTTCCCGAAATGTTGAGGCCGTTGGAGACGCCGCCGCTGGATAAACGCTGCCTGATCGAACAGGGGTTCTTCTGCATGGGAGCGGCCACTCGGAGCGGCTGCGGAGCTCGCTGTACGCAGGTCAACATGCCCTGCCGGGGTTGCATGGGGCCGAAGCGGATCGGAGAGAACCCCCGGGCTGAAATGCTGGGTGCGCTTTCCGTTTACAATTATGCCCTGAGGGATGTCCACGACCGGCGAGCGGCCTTCAACTGGTTCACGGGTGGGCACAGCAACCTGCGACCGGTCCGTTAAGGAGATTGGCAGTATGGGAAAGAAGCTTGTCATCGAGCCAGTAACGAGGGTAGAGGGTCATGCAAGGGTCACCATCGTGCTCGAGGATTCCGGAAAGGTCAAGGATGCACGGGTGCAGGTGATCGAGATGCGGGGGTTCGAGAAGTTCTGTGTGGGTCGCCCCGTCGAAGAAATGCCGCGCATTGTCACGGCAATCTGCGGCATTTGCCCGTGGGCGCACCATATGGCTTCATCGAAAGCCGCGGATGCCCTTTTCGATGTCCAAATACCGGAAACGGCGCGCAAGATCAGGGAGGCCGCTTATTCCGCCCACATCGTGCACAGCCACCTGTTGCACTTTTTCTTCCTGGCCGCACCGGATTTTCTCAGCGACCCCGGTGCGGATTTCGGAGTTCGAAACATCATCGGACTGGCCGCCAAGAATCCGGACCTGGTCAGGAGAGCGGTGCGGGCCCGGCACATGGCCCAGGAGATGACGGGGATCATTGCCGCCAACGCCACGCGTCCCGACGCAGTGGTGCCGGGCGGTTTCAGCAGGGCCATGAGCGAGGAGCAGAGGCAGGAACTCTTGCCCATGGCTCGGGAGGTCCTCGAATTTACGCGGTTCGCGGTTGACTTTGCCAAGGAAAAGGTTTTTATCCCCTTATGGCCTCAGGTCAAGGAGGAGCCTTTTCTTGCGACGGGTTTTCTCGGCACGGTCGACGCGAATGGAGGTCTGAATTTCTACGATGGCAGGCTGAGGCTGAAGCAACCCGGCGACAACGGAAATTACAAGGAGTTCGACCCTAAAGATTACAGGGACTTCATCGAAGAACAGGCAATGGATTGGAGTTACGTGAAATTCCCCTTCGTCAGATCGGCGGGGCGCCTTTCGCTCGACCCCGAGGATCCGGTTGGGGTATACCGCTCCAACTCGCTGGCGCGCCTCAATGTGTGCGACCACATCACCACGCCTTTTGCGCAGCAGGAACTGCTCGAATTCCGCGAAACGGTGGGAAGGATGCCTCAGCATGCGTTCCTGCAGCACTGGGCGAGGTTGATAGAAGCTTTGTACAATTCGGAACGCGCCGTGGAGCTGCTGAGCGATCCCGAAATCACGAATCCCAATGTGCGCGAGACCGTCACACCCGTGGCCGGAAGAGGCGTCGGCGTGGTGGAAGCCCCCCGGGGTACGCTCATCCATGATTACGAGGCGGACGACAAGGGGTTCATCACCAAGGTCAACCTGATTGTCGCCACGACGCACAACAGTGCGGCAATGAACCTGGACGTGCTCATGGCTGCGCGGCGAATCCTGGATGGCGGTCGATCCGATGAGGAAGCGCTCAATAAGGTTGAAATGGTCATTCGGTCATACGATCCCTGTTTCAGCTGCTCCACCCATATGCTGGGCGGCGCGCTGCCCGTGAAGCTGCAGTTTCGCGACACTCGCGGGCAGGTCATACGAACGATTCAAAACTGAGGGAAGAGATGTATCGTCAGATCCGGGGTGCGGAGGTCATGGTCATCGGTTGCGGTAACGTCCTGTTTGGCGACGACGGCTTTGGTCCCGCGGTGATTGAGCGACTGCAGACCGGGTACCGGTTGCCCGACGGGATGGTTGCCGTCGACGCGGGAACCGCCGCGGGTGAGCTGCTGCTGGACGCGCTTCTTGGTGACGAAGCGCCCCGGACCCTGATCATTGTCGATGCGATGGATCTCGGCCTCAGTCCTGGAACGGTTGAAGAGATTCCCCTGGAAGCCATCCCTGAGAACAAACGGGCGGACTTCAGCGTGCACCAGTTTCCCGCTGTCGACTTCCTGAGAGAGCTCAAGGAACGCAAGGGCATTTCCTTGCGGCTTCTGGGGTGCCAGGTGGAATCGGTGCCCGGGGAAATTTGCCCGGGCCTGTCCGTCTCCGTTGCCCGATCCGTTGGGGAAACGGCGGAAAATATCTACCGAATGGTCTGCAAGGAGGTCGAAATCCAACACTCGACGATCTGACGCATCTCCGGACGCTGCTTGTGAGCGGCGTTTTTCGTGCGGGTAATCGAACTGATTTTGTTGCATTTCCATTGGATGTGCCTGTGGAAACAGTCAAAGGAGATTGTTGATGAGCGAAGAAAAAAAGATCCAAAAAACGATCAATGACAGCCGGAGAGCATTTCTCAAGTATTCTGGAATGGGATTTGCCTTTTCCACGGTGATGGGCATGATTCCCGGGAATCCCATAACGGGTTCGCTGGGCTGGAAGGCGTTTGCCCAGTCCGAAAAGAAAGTATCGGACGAGATGCTGGAAATTGCGGCCAAGTATGGAAAGCCCACCGGAAAGTACGGGAAGATTGGAGAGCCCGTTACGATTACGGTCGGCTATCAGCCTTACTGCACCCCTTACTGGACTTCCTCCATCAACAAACAGGCCCAGCTCTGGAAGAAATATCTTCCCCAGGGAAGCAACGTCGTTTGGTTCAGATCCCTTTCGGGGCCCCTCATCAACAACAACATGTATGCGGGCAAGAACCAGTTCGGGTACATGGCTGAAACGCCGGCCATGAGGAGCGGCGATACGGTGCCGTGCGACCTCATCTCCGTCACGGGCTACGACGTCGGCGAAGCCGGGGCCATCTGCATCGAACAGAAATTGCTCGAGGAAGGGAAATTCAAAGAAGCCAAGGACCTGGCAGGGAAGAACGTGGGGACTCCCGTGGGGTCGTTCTCGCACAGGCAGATACTCGCATGGTCCGATCAGACGGGAGTGAAGACGAATATCCTGGACCAGTCGACGGAGCTGCAGATCACGAACCTCAGGGCGCAGAACATCACCGCCGCGGTCACCTGGGAGCCTTATCCCAGCTGGCTCGAACAGCGCGGGATCGCCAAGCGGTGGTTGACGGGCCAGGACATGGCCTGCACCTGCAAGAAGTACAACTCTGAATCTGTGGATCACACGTACAGGGTTGTGGGAAGCCTTCTGGCAATTCACGAATGGCTCAGGGACCGCCCCGATATCATGGTGGCGTTTCTCAAGGCCGAGGAAGAATCCCGGGATATGCTCATGAATGACCGGGACCTTGCCGCGTACTACATTTCCACCGACATTTCCGAGATTCATCCCGCGGTGACCCGGGTGGTTCTGGACATGATGGTCTGGGACGGAAGGGTCACTCCGGAATGCCGCAAGCACCTCAAGGCCGTGGCCCGGATGTGGAAGGAAATCGACATCATCCGCAGCGCGCGGACGAAAGATCCGGATAAATTCGTCGACGAGTGGGCCGATGACAGGTATTTGCGCCTGGCCATCAAGGAGCTCAAGGCCCAGGGGCAATGGACCTCCGAGCAGTTGCCGGGGTTTCCGAAAGAGGCTCGACCGGATCAAGTCAAGCCGCATACCTGGAAGACCTATGAAAAGATTGAATTGAAACAGAAACCGTGGAACGCAAGTAAAGCCTGATTCGTCGCGGCAAGTACAAAAGGCCACGCGCGTGTGGGCAAGGTGCGGGCGTGCCGCTCCCTGATGGGGCCGGCACGCCCCGCACTCAAACCGCAAGAATGGCTTTTCCAGGCAGGTCGCATTCCAACGCCGAGGAGTAACAGGGCATGTCCAACTCGCCACAGGATCAGCAAAGCAAGGAAAATATCGTTACGAGCCATATGCGGGCGTCCGTCAAGGCTCGTTACGAAGAGGTCTATTTGAAGCAGAGCCAGGAGCAGAAGCGACTGAAGAGAAGCCAGGTGATCACCGGTATCTTGGGCGGCGTAGCCTTTGTGATCTTCTGGTATATCTGCTCCCAGACGATCATGTCGAAACTTCCCAGCCCGTGGGACACTTTGGTCCAGTCCATCAAGACGGTCATGGACCCGTGGTATTACAAGAGCGTCTACCACAGCTTGTTTCGTGTCCTTCTGGGTTTCTGCACCGCGTCCGCGATAGCCATCCCGCTTGGGCTCATCATGGGGTGGAACCGCATTGTGCGGGACCTGACAATGCCCGGATTCGAACTTTTCCGGTCCGTTCCGCCCGTGGCCTGGGTTCCGCTCTCGATCATCATCTTTGCCCAGATGGAATACAGCATCGTGTTCATTACGTTTACGGGCGCCTTCTTCGTGGTGGCCCTGAACGCAAAGCTCGGAGCCGAGTCCATCGATCAGTCCCTGTTCAGGGCGGCGTGGTGTCTTGGCGCCAATCCACGCCAGGTTTTTCGCCACATCCTCCTGCCCGGTTCCCTTCCCTCGATCTTCATGGGGCTTGCCCTCGGCATGGGGATCGCGTGGCAGACAGTGGTTGCGGCCGAAATGATCGCCGGGCAGTACGGGCTCGGGTACCTCGCGTGGGAGAGCTACAGTCTCATACGGTTCCCGGAAGTGATCCTGGCCATGGCCAGCATCGGGGTGCTGGGATACGTCTGCAGCGCCATCCTTCGTGGAATCGCGAACAAGTACCTGGCGTGGCGGAAAGTCTATACGGCTTAAATTCCGCAAACTCCCGAACATGACTCTCACTCAGGGGTGACAAATAATGGCAAAGGCAACAGAAGGCAACGTCGTAGCCAAGCATGTGAGCCTGGTGTACGACCCGCTGGGAGTGAACGTGCTCGCCGTGGCCGATTGCAGCTTCGAGATCGAAGCGGGATCCTTTCTGGCCATCGTCGGACCCTCGGGCTGTGGGAAGACCACGTTGCTCAACATGATCGCGGGCTTCGACACTCCCACCGAGGGCGAAATATGGGTGGATGGGGCCTGTGTCGCCTCTCCCTCGATCCGTCTCACTCCCGGGCCCGACAGGGTCGTGGTCTTTCAGCACGGGGCGCTGTTCCCGTGGAGGACCGTTCTTGAAAACGTGTGCTGGGGACCGGTGATGCAGGGGACCATGTCTCGGGATGAGGCTGTCGAAAAGGGAAAGGAAATATTGAAAATCGCGGGTCTCGAAGGCTGCGAAAACGAATATCCCATGAACATCTCCTCCGGGATGCAGAGACGGGTCGAGATTGTCCGGGCACTGGTCAACGAACCCAAAATACTGCTCCTGGACGAACCCTTCCGGGCACTCGACGCAATGACCAAGTCGGTCATGCATCAGTACCTTCTCGATCTGTTCGATGCCACCGGCAAGACCATCATGTTCATCACTCACGACCTCGATGAGGCCATCTTCCTCGCGGACAGGGTCTTTGTGATGACAACGAGGCCCGGGCGCCTGAAGCAGATGATCGAGGTGGATCTTCCCCGGCCGCGGAATTTGAAGACCAAGGTGACCGACAGGTTCATCCAACTCCGGAACGAGGCCCTCGACGCCGTCCACGAGGAAGCTCAAAAGGCTTTCGAGCGGGGCGAGCGTGAAATGGCCAAATAGAACCGATCGTCGGGGCATCCAATGGAACCAACGGAAAGTGAGGGGGCCGAAGTGGCACAGGAAATCACAATAAAAATCAAATCCGAACAAGAAGCCTTGGAGGCCGGTAAAGCGGCTGACGACGGCGGGCAGGTGGACTGGAGCAACAAAATCGGGGCGTACCGGGAGTATTCCGCCCTTGAGAAGTTCCTGCGGCGCAGCGTCCGTGGCATGTTCAATTACTCGAATCTTCGAAAGATACTGTCTCTTGTCATCATTGTCATCCTCTGGCAGTTGGTCACCACGTACAAAATCCCTCCCTTCACGCGGGTTCCTTCCCCGAACGAGGTCTGGAAGGAAGCGGTCGCCTTTATCCCCAGCACGCACTGTTTGATGTGCGTGATCTTCAGCATGGGGCGAATCTACCTCGGTTTCATGATCGCGTGCCTGATCGGCATTCCCCTGGGTTTGATGATGGGGTGGAATCGCAACGTAAAGAATTTCACCTTTCCCACCTTTGAAAGCTTGAGACCGATTCCGGTCATTTCCTGGATACCCCTGTCCGTGATCATGTTTCCGCTCACCGAGCACAGCATCGTTTTCCTGGTGTTCCTCGGGGCGTTCTACCCCATCGTTCTGAACACGCTTTTGGGGGTGGAAAGCGTTCGCGCCGACTACATCCAGGGTGCCCTGTCCCTGGGGTCCAAACCGCGTCACATCTTCTTCGACATCATTTTGCCCGGCGCGCTGCCCTCGATCTTCACGGGGATGACCGTGGGGATGGGCCTGGCGTGGGTCATGGTGGTCGCCGCGGAAATGGTGGCCGGCGGCTACGGGCTGGGGTACATGACGTGGGAGTCGTACATTCTGATCGCCTATCCCCGAATCATCCTCGGGATGTTCATCATCGGGGCCTGTGGGTATCTTTCCAGCACTGTTCTGAGGTATCTCGCCACCAAAGCCATGCCGTGGCGAAGCCTTTTCTAAGGAGGATCAATGAGTTTACCCGCACTTAACACGGTGACAGGGGTTGAACCCGGTGAGATGGAGATGAGGGGGGTCTATTACTCCTTCGGTGAAGGGAAGGAAGTCCTGGACAATGTGTCCTTCAAGGTTGAAAAGGGGTCTTTTGCCTGCTTCTGCGGTCCTTCCGGGTGCGGCAAAACGTCCATCATCAATCTGCTGGCCGGTTACACCGTGCCTGACATGGGGGAGTGCCTCCTCGACGGCGTGCCTGTCAGCGGCCCGGGGGCGGACAGACTCGTCGTGTTTCAGGAAACCGCGTTGCTGCCGTGGATGACGCTCTGGGAGAATACCCTCTATGGTCCGAAGGTCCAGGGGAAGGACTTGATGGGCGAGGTTGCCGACAGGGCCGAGGAACTCATCAACATGGTGGGCCTTACCGGGTTCGAGGAAAAATACCCAAGCCAGCTCTCCGGCGGCATGCAGCGGCGCGCCGAATTGATCCGCGCGCTGATCAATCAACCCAAAGTTCTGCTGATGGATGAGCCCTTTCGCGGCCTGGACGCCATGACGCGCTCCATCATGCAGGAATACATCATCAAGCTCTTCGAGCACTCGGGGACCACGATTCTGTTCGTCACCGCGGAACTGGAAGAGGCGATCTTCCTGGGGGACGTGGCCTATTTTCTTACCGTCGCGCCCGCGACCGTGAAAAAAAGGATGGTCATCGACCTGCCTCGCCCGCGCAAGTTCGAACATCTCACGACGTCGAATTTCGTCGAGTTGCAGCGCGAAGCCATCGAAACGGTGGATGAAGAAGCTCAGAAGGCGTTCTCCGCTTTTGTCAAAGCCAAGGAGAAGCGGACAAAATAGAACCGTGCAAGGGAGGCAACGGGATGGGATACGCTGAAGTTTACAGAAGAAGCCGCAAACCCTGGAAAAGAATTCTTCGGGGCAGCGTTTACGCCGCGATTTTCGGTGTGCTGCTTTATTTCTCACTGCAGCTGCTCGGCGCACAGTCGGGGTTGATGGTGGGAGGCGCCATGCCGGGCAGAGACACCACCACTGCGGGTCCCGCGAAATAGCCGCCATGAGGTTACGCAGGACCAGAATATGGCGCTTGCTCGCCGCGTGGGTGATCCTGCTGTTTCTGACGGTCATATTCGTGGCCGCGCCGACGGGATTCCGCTGGGGATACTGGGTCTACGGCCTTGTCTGGGGGGTTGCCACAACTGTCATTCACACTCTGTTCCGGGGGTTCTTTGAGGAAGATGTTGAAGTCTGACGGGAAAGACGTGGAACAGGGAGCCAATCTCCTGGACACTGTCCTTGAATTGGTCCAGGCCGGGATCGTGGTGATCGACAGCCAGGCCAGGATTGTCCGGATCAATGCGGTCGCCGAAATCCTCCTCGGCCTCAGTGGAGAGGAGATCGTCGGGGTGCCGTTGTCTGCCGCCCTGGTCGATTCCGCTCTTGCCGACGTGCTGAAAACCGGCCAACCCTTGGGCCCCGTGTCCGAACATCGCAACGGGAGGCACTTGCTCGCCAGGCATCACCCGGTGATGGACGAGAGCGGGAAAGTGAGCGGGGCCCTGGGGGTTTATGTCGACATCACCAGGGACAGCCGGGTAAAGCAGCAGCTCATGGAGGCGCGGCAAAAGGAGAAGGAGCTCGAAGCGCTGCTCGACCACTCCCACGATGGGGTTTGGATTATGGACGGCAAGGGCGTCACTCTTCGAGTGAGCAAATCGTGGGAGGATTTTTCCGGGATAAAGCGGGAGGAGGTCATCGGCCGCACGGTGTACGATCTTGTGGCCGACGGCATCTACACCGACTCCGCCGCCATCCACGTCATCGAAAAAAGAGAACCGGTCACCATCATGTATACGACCAGGACCATGAAAGTCGCCCTGGTCACGGCCAACCCCGTTTTTGGCGCCGATGGAAGGATCTGGCGGATAATATCCAATGTCCGCGACATCACCGAGCTGAACCGGTACAGGACGGAGCTGGAAAAAAGCGAGGCCAGCAGCCGCCGTTTCAGGGACGAACTCAAACTCCTGCGCCTGCAACAATCCGACGACAACGGCATCATCGCCCGCAGCCGGGCGATGAAACAGGTGCTGGAGGCGGCGGCGCAAACCGCCGCTTCGGAAGCGACGATCCTGATCTCGGGTGAAACCGGGGTCGGCAAAGACGTCCTGGTCCGTTACATCCACGGCTTGAGCGGCGGTAACGGCACGTTGATCAGGGTGAACTGCGGGGCGATCCCCGAGGCCCTGATGGAATCGGAGCTTTTCGGGTACGAGGAGGGGTCGTTCACCGGCGCGCGCGCAAAAGGCAAACCCGGGCTGTTTGAGCTTGCCCAGGGGGGCACCCTGTTCCTGGACGAGGTGGGGGAGCTGCCGGTCGCGATGCAGGCCAAGCTCCTGCACGTTCTTCAGGATCGCACCATCATGCGGGTTGGAGGGGTGCTGCCCATCACCCTGAACGTGAGGGTCATCGCCGCGACCAACCGGGACTTGAAAGCCATGGCCGAAGAAGGACAATTTCGGCAGGACCTCTACTATCGGCTGAATGTCATTCCGTTGCACATTCCGCCTTTGCGCGACCGACCCGATGATATTATCCCGCTTGCCATGCATTTCCTGGAAAAGCACAACAAGAGACATAAGACCCGCAAGACCGTCGGCTCTCGTGCCCTGGAACGGCTCAAGGAATATGTCTGGCCCGGTAACATACGCGAGCTTGAGAATACCATCGAGCGGCTGGTCCTGACATGCCCGAAGGATATGATCGATGTTCAGAACCTGCATGCACTCATCGACAAAGAAGACGTTCCGCCTCTGAAGGAACTGTGTTTTTCCCTGAACGCTTCCCTCAAAGACGCCAGGGAAGAAGTGGAGAAATCCATGATCGACTGGGCGCTGAAACGCTTCGGCAGCACTCGCAAAGCTGCCGCGGCCCTGGGGGTGACCCAGCCGACGGTCGTAAGGCTCGCCCGCAAGTTTGCGGTCAACAAGCCGGGCATTCGATTGCCGGACGAATAGAGGCGGCATTGGCGGTCACACAATGGAAGAAAACGTTCGAGTATTTCTTGAGCTTTGATAAAGGAGAAACAGCCATGGTTACAGCGCAGTTGGCGGATGAGCCCACGCGTACCAAGGATGAGGCCGCTGCGGAGAACAGGGGCCTCTTGGAAGAACACGGTGTGGTTTTGCTGAACCTCATTGGCGAGCCCGGAGCAGGGAAGACGGCCATTTTGGAAAAGATTTTGCCCTTCCTGAAAAGCAGGCTGAGTGTCGCGGTGATCGGCGCGGACATGCATGCCGGCCAGATCGAGAATATCGCGGCATTGGGAGTGGACGCGGTTCCGATTGACAGCAGCGGAAGTCCCGGCCTGGACGCTTCCATGGTCAACAAGGCCTTGCGGCAATTACCCCTCGGCAACCTCGATCTCGTGGTCGTGGACAATGTCGGCAGCCTGGTTTTTCCCGCCGAAGTCGATCTCGGCGGCGATTTGAAGATCGTGGTGACCAGTGTCATCGAGAGCATGGATACGCCGGAGAGGTACCCCAATGTCTTCAAGCATGCCGCGGTGGTTTTGATCAGCAAAATAGACCTCTTGCCGTACGAGGAATACAGTCTGGGTCTCTATATCGAACAACTCGTCGCCGCCAACGAGAGCCTCAAGATATTTCCCGTCTCGGCCCTGAAGGGCGAAGGCATTGAGGAGTTCAGCGTTGCCCTCGGCAGGATGGTCTGGAAAAGAAGAAGACATCTGCCGACCTGAGACGGTCAAGACCCATGGTGATGATTGTATGGAGGCCGGGCAATGCCGGCCTCCCGATGCAGCCGAAAGCGTTCGCGCTCAAGGAGGAGCCTGTGTACCGAATTATTGTCGCAATTTCGCTGGTCCTTGTCTTGACCGGTTTTGCCGGCTCTGCCGGCTCGGTCTCCATTATCCGCTATCAGGGCTCTCCGGCTATAGCCAAGTTCATTGAAGTCGCCAATGTTGCCTACGGGAAGGCCTACTTTACCTCCAACGTGCTGACGAAAAGCAAAGGGGGCGAGGAGTGCGTTTTCAACGGCAGTTGCGACATCGGCGGGGTCGCGAATGAGCTCAAGCCCGGCATTTCGGAAAAGGGGGGAAAGGCTGTACTGATCGGAAAGGACGGCGTCGTGGTCATCATCCACAAGGATAACCCGGTGGAGACGCTTTCCCTGGCGCAACTCAGAGCGGTCTATTCAGGGAAGGTGAAGAACTGGAAGGAACTGGGAGGCTTTGATGAACCGATTCAGCCTCTCGCCACGGCGCCCGTTTCGGCAACGCATGAGCTTTTCAAGAGAGTCGTGATGGAAAATGCCGATCTCAACGCGAAGGTCATGGAACCGGACCCGACCATACTGCTCTACGTCGCAAGGAACAGGGGGGCCATCGGGCTCACGAGTTTCTTTCTGGTCGACAAGCCCCAGGGAGTCAAGGCGGTGAAGCCCGATGGGAAGGAGGCGAGTGTGTCGAATGCCGCATACCCGCTCTTGAGGCCTTTGTACCTCATCACGAAGGAACCTCCTCGAGAGGATGTGAAGAAATTCATCGACTGGGCGGTCTCGGAGGAAGGGCAGTCTTACCTGAAATGCTGTTTCCACGGGATAAAGTAGTCCGTCCCTCTCCGGCCCACGGGGAGGCTCGGCGACGCGGGCGGGGATAAACCGATGGAGATTGCTACAAAATCACCTTGTGACACGGCCCGGCGACGCGGGCGGGGATAAACCCGCCATTGCGGACTGTTATTCCGATCAGACGAGCGGGAGGGCTTTATGCCCTCCCGCTCGCTGTTCCACGCTATTTCACGGCGGAGCAATCGACCTCGACGTTCTTCGTGCCGATGCCGAACAGGGTGGTCGGCCCGTATTTGTTGCCGCCCAGGTGTTTCTGATCGAACGACAGGTCGGTCAAGCGACACGAACCGTCATTGCGCTTGAGAACGGTATTGGTGTTGATCTCTCTTTTCACGATGTTGCCGAACGCATCGCGGATGATCCTCCAGTCGGCCTCCACGATGATCACCTTGACCGGGGTTTCGTTTTTCCACCCTCTCGCCTTGATCGCGTCAATCATCTGGGCTTCGAGGGCAGGGTCCTTCCTCAGCGCCTGGGGGATCGATCCGCCTCCCGCTTTCTCTCCGGCCTGCTTTTTGAGCGTGAAAGAGCCTTCGGCATACTTCGCTTCACATCCCGCCTTGCCGGCCCAGAATTCGAATCGTACGTCATGCTGCCCCGCGGGCAGCTCGTTTGCAATCTTCGTCCAGACGGCGGGGAACTTCTGATTGATCCTGTCGCCCTCATCGCCGGGAGCGAGGTTCGGCGTGACCTGGCAGGTCGTCCAGTTGCTTTCGAACCTCTGCTCGTGGACGAATCCCTTGTCCTGCTTGTCGACGAACAACTTCAAAAGATACCGTCCTTCGGCGTTGTCGCAGTTGGGCTTCTTCGATTCCCGCGACAACAGGAGCAGCGTATTGTTGAGGAACACCCTGCCGTAGATCGGGTCGGACGTGTTGAAGACGGTTTCGTACTTGATGCTGTCCTGCACATCCATCTTGATGCGCTGCTTGGCCCAGAGGATTTTCCCGACGTTCTGTTTGTGTGTCTGGCTTGTGAATCCCTGTCCGCCTTGAGCAAAAGCACTGGAAGCCACGAAAAGCATCATCAACGTCAGCGCGATCATTTTCCTCATGATGTGATTCCTTTCCGGATGGACCCTGTTTGAGTGAATCGAAACCGTCTTCCTGCCACGTTCTCCCGTACTCTCTTCTTCTCGCCCGAATTTGAGCAAGCCTCCGAAGATTTCCCCGTCAAACCCGACATCATTTGACGGGGAAGGCGACCCGCTCAGCCGCACTCCTGCATTCCCGCAAAAGCGCACGCCCCGTAAAGTAGCTGGTGCCCAATCTTTACTTCGAAATAACTATGATTTTGACCTTTGGAGACTCCTGGTTACCATATCCCCAACCCGGGGTCAAACCTACACTTTTCACTTTTAACAATTACTCATGATGCTGTGTGTCTTCACGCGGCGAATCGTGCAGCGCCGCGTGCACGAGCATGTGGTCGCGGTACCGGGGAAAGAAGGGAGAGCGCCCGAACCGGTTCAGGTATGGTATCCGTTCTTCGTAGAACCGCCGGGCTTCGGCCTGGGTCGGGCCGTCGGAGACTTCGTAGTCGAACGCCACGGATACGGGATCGCGGTCGGTTCGATCCAGTACCCGGGTGATGTGAAAACGCTCGGGGGTTTCGAGCATGTCGGCGCCTTCGAGCAGGATGAAGCGGGACTTGGACAATGCATCGATGCTGTCCCGGTGCGTTTCCAGGAAACGCATCGTGTCTTCCCGTTCCTGCCGGGTTTCCGAAGGGAAACCGAACATAACGAAAACCAGGTTCCGGATGCCGGCGCGGCGGGCATCTTCCAGGACCCGGCCCATGCGGTCCGCGCGAGTCCCCTTACGCATGAGGTCGAGCACCCTCTGGTTTCCGGATTCCACTCCCCACATTACAACCCTTGCCCCGGACGCACGCAGCCGCCCGAGCAGCGCCGCGTCAAAGCGCGCCGTCGGTTTCGCGTAGGCCGCGTAACGGATGTCGAGCCCCGCTTCGAGGATTTTCCCGGCAAGACGGCTGAAGCGATGCGGATGGATCATTTCGTCCACCAGGCTGAACAGGACCGTTCCGTGCCGACGGCTCAGCTCTGCAAGCCGCGAGACGGTGTGTTCGGGGGGCTCTTCGCGGTAGGCCAGGTAGGTCTTCCGGTGCGTGCAAAACGCGCATCTTCTCCAGAAGCATCCACGCGACGAAAGATAAGGCAGGATGGGCATCGGGGACAGGTACGCCGCCGGGTTGCAGTCATCGAAATCGGGCAGGGGCAACTCTTCGAGCTTTTCGATCCTGCGCGGACCGTTTCGCCGGACCCGTCCCGCATCGGAGTACACCAGGCCGGGGACATGCGCCGGGTCGCGGCCGCCCGCTCCGGCGAGTGCGTCGATGCCCGTCTCTCCTTCGCCGACGATGAGCCCGTCGATGAAGCGTCCGAAAGGGATGCCGGCGCGGGTTTCGCCCACGGGGACCACGGTCCGGTCGGCGAGCAGGACCTCGGGGCGGGGCATGACCGAGAGCGTGGCCCCGCCGAAAACGATCGTCGCGTCGTCTTCTTTCAGGTACCGAGCGAGGATCGCGGCGAAGTACACCTGCTGGCTGAACAGGATGGAAAATCCCGCCAGCCGCGGACGAAAACGTTTCACCGGGCGGATCAACTCGCGGAAATATTCGTCGGCAAGGGGAGGGACCCGCAACCCGGCGAGGAGCTTTCGGGCGAAGCTGTCGAAGAGGCCGTTGAGCACGGTTTCGAAGCTGCTGAAAAATCCGGCGTGCTCATCGTAGTCCGGCAGGGACGTAAACGCATCCAGCCCCTTTTCCCCCCGCAGAAAGCGGAAGGTGTCGGCCACGCGCTCGGCGGAGGATGCGTGGTCCATCTTCCGGAGGCTCATCTTCAGCCGCTCTTCCCGCATCCAGCGCAAGGCCTGTTCGTAGTGGGCGAGGTTGAGGTCGAACACCCTGACGGAACGCGACGGATCGCGCGAGAGCAGGAACGCCTTGAGGGCGGCCGCGCCGAGCGGAGGGCCGGTGGGGTGTATCGCGGGCGGAAACACGAGCGCGATCCGCCGGTCTTCGGTTTCTTCCTTTGTATTCATGGTCCTCGGGCGGTGCCGGCCGGTCGGGGATGCTTTCGACCGCCGGGCGGCTCATCAATCGTGCGCGAATAAAGGAAAGCAGGGTCCCGGCCGGGGCGAAACGCCTTCGACCGGCGCCCGGTCATTGCTCGAAAAGGTCGGACAGGTTCAACCCGGACGGGTTCACGAGGAATTCGGTCATGCGTTCGGCGTCCACCGGCTGACTGAACAGGTAGCCCTGGGCTTCGTCGCACTGGTAGTTCCGAAGGACCGTCAGTTGCTCCTGGGTCTCGACTCCTTCCGCCACCACCTTCAGGCTCAGGGTCTTTCCCAGGGAGATGATCGACATGGCGATGGCCGTATCGTCGATATTGGAAGGAATGTGCCGGACAAACGACTGGTCGATCTTGAGAGCCCCTATGGGGAATCGTTTGAGATAACCGAGGGACGAATACCCGGTGCCGAAGTCGTCGATGGCCACGTTGACGCCGAGATCCGCGAGGCCCTGGAGGGTCGCGACGGCCTTTTCGAGGTTTTCCATCATGGCGCTTTCCGTGATCTCGAGCTCGAGCAGCCCGGGGGGCAGCCCCGTTTCCTTGAGAATTCGATCCACCGTCGAGGTGAGGTTGTCTTTCTTGAACTGGTGAGTGGAGAGATTCACGGAGACCCGGGGGTTCGGAACCCCGGCGTCCTGCCATTTCCTGCACTGCAGGCACGCTGTTCTCAGGACCCACTCCCCGATGGGGATGATGAAGCCGCTCTCTTCGGCCAGGGGGATGAAATCCAGGGGCCACAGCAGGCCTCGATCGGGAAGATCCCAGCGGATCAACGCTTCGGCGCCCACGATCAGGCCGGTGTTGATGTTGACCCTGGGCTGGTAATGGAGCACGAATTCGTTGCGTTTCAAGGCGTAGCGCAAGTCGCCTTCGAGTTTCAACCGTTCGAGCCCGCCCGTGCTCATGGTGGATTCGTAGAACTGGTAGTCGTTCTTGCCGCTGTCCTTGGCCCTGTACATCGCGATGTCGGCGCATCTGAGCAGGGCCTGGACGTCCTCGCCGTCCCTGGGGTAGACGCTGATCCCGATGCTGCCGCTGACGAACACTTCGTGGCCCTGGACGCTGAAGGGTTCGGCCAGGACGTCGAGGATTCTTCGCGCGGCCACGGCCGCATCCTCGGCTCCGCGGATGCTCTCCAGGAGGATGATGAACTCGTCGCCGCCCCACCGGGCCAGGGTGTCCGATTCCCGGGTGCCGCCGAGCAGCCGCTTGGTGACCCCCTGCAGGAGAAAGTCGCCCACGGTGTGCCCCAGCGTGTCGTTGATGACCTTGAAGCGGTCCAGGTCGAGGAACAGGATGGCGAATTCGTGCCGGTCGCGGCCGGCCCGCGCCAGGGCGTGGGTCAGGCGGTCGTGAAACCGCGCCCGGTTGGGCAGCCCGGTGAGGGCGTCGTGGCTTGCCTGGTAGCTGAGGCGCTCCTCGGCTTCCTTGCGCAGCGTGATGTCCCTGGAGATTCCCACGTAATTGGTGATCTTGTCCTCGCTGTTGCGCACGGCGCACAGGGTCAGCCAGGCGGGGAAAATGTCGCCGTTTTTCCGGCGGTTCCAGATCTCGCCCTGCCACTGCCCGGTGCTGCCCAGAGTGGCCCACATGGCGCGGTAGAATTCCTCGTGGTGATTTCCGGATTTCAGGAGGCGAGGGTTCTTCCCCACCACTTCGTGGTCGGCATACCCGGTCATGGCCGTGAAAGCGCTGTTGACCCGGAGTATGTTGGCCCGGGCGTCGGTTATGATGATGGCTTCCGTGCTCCCCTCGAACACGGTGGCGGACAGGCGGAGATTGTCCTCGAAATTCTTGCGTTCGGTGATGTCTTCCAGGATGTGTATGAAGTACTTGGGGACGCCCGCCGCGTCTTTCATGGGGGAAAGGGTGAGCTTGGTCCAGATGATCCTGCCGTCCTTATGGACCAGGGGAATTTCGAAGCCGTGATATTCGAGTCCTTGTTCGACGGACTTTTTCAGCTCGCGGTCGTGAACGTCCCTGTTTTCGGGCACGCAGAGGTCCGGGAAGGAGGACTCGATCAGCTCCCGTTCCTGGAATCCGAGCATTTCGCACAGGCGCCGGTTGATGAGCAGAAGACGGCCGTCCGCATTGACATGGGCGATGCCGACCGGTGCCTGGTCGAAGGTGACCCGGAATTTTTCTTCGCTCTCCCGCAGCTCGCGGGTTTTGTGATGGCGGATCACGCGTTCCCTGTAAAGCGCCAGCGCGGAGTGGATGCGCATGAACAACTCGACTTCGTTGATGGGCTTGGTGACGAAATCGACGGCTCCCGCGGCGAAGCTTTTCTGCACGGCTTCGTTGTGTCGCAACGCCCCTCCCGTCACGATGATGACCGGTATGTGGCGGGTCGATTCGTGGGTGGTGATTCGCCGGCACATTTCATGACCGTCGATCCCGGGCATCATCATGTCCATCAGTATGACGCCGATGTCGCGGTGCGCTTCCAGGAACTCCAGCGCCTCCTGGCCCGAGGGGATCAAATGAACGACTTCGAATCCTTCGCTGACCAGCAGGGCTTCCATGAGATCGAGGTTGTCCCGAAGGTCGTCCACCACGAGGATGGGGATCTGCTTATTGGAGATATCGTCGGGCAAATATGGGAGGACCCTATCCGACATAGTGAAGTACCTCTTGCAATTGTGTTTCCAGAGAATCGCCTTTCTGGATGAATCCGACGACTCTCCGTTCAAGTTCGCGGCGCTCCGCGGCAGTCATCTGCTTGGCCGTCACCACCACCACCGGCAGCCGCCACAGGTGCTTATCGGCCCTCAACACGCGCAGAAACGTGAAACCATCCATCTGGGGCATGTTGAGGTCGAGGAAAATCAGGTCCGGAGTGAACTCTTCGAGCACCTGCAGCGCTTCCCGGCCGTTCACGGCCGTGCGAAGCTCTCCCACCTTGTTTTCCAGGTGAGAAGCGAGCAGCTGCCTGGCATCCTCGTCGTCGTCCACCACCAGGACCTTGCTCACCGACTGCCGGCGGACGTAATGCTGCAGGAGCGCCTGGAGCTGGTTGCTCGAGATCGGTTTGGTGAGGGCGTCGACCGCGCCGAGCACCATCGCCTGGCGCCGGTTGGCGACGATGCTGATGATCACCACCGGAATGTGCCGGGTTTCGGGGTTGTCGCGCAGGCGGCTCAACACTTCCCATCCGTCCATTCCGGGCATCATGAGATCCAGGGTGATGAGGTCCGGCTTGCATTCCAGGGCCATCTGGAGTGCCTTCTCACCGTCCTCGCAGGGAATCACTTTGGCTCCCATGCCTTCGATGTTGTTCATGAGCAGTTCCCGGGAATCCGGATCGTCGTCGACGACCAGGACGCGTGCTCCCTTGATGGGCGCCTGGCTTTCGGGCCATTGCAGAGTGGGGGGAACGGGCCCCAGCTCCTGCGGCTCAACGGGGGCGGCCGGTTCTTCAACCGCCGGCGCGGGTTGCCTTGCGGCGTCGCCGCTGAGGGGAAGACTCACGGTGAACGTGCTGCCCTCTCCGGTTTTGCTGCTCACCGATATTTCCCCACGGAGCATTTCCACGATGGACCGCGTGATCGTCAGGCCCAGCCCCGTTCCGCCGTATTCGCGGCTGGTGCTGCTGTCGACCTGGCGGAAGGGCTGAAAGATGGTTTCCAGCTTGTCCTGGGGAATGCCGATGCCGGAATCGTTCACTTCGATGTTCAGCCGATGCCCGCCCTGCGGGCTCAACCGCACCTTGACCCCGCCTTTGTGCGTGAACTTGATGGCGTTTCCCAACAGGTTGATCAGCACGCGTTTGAGCTTCTCGCCATCCGTCTCGAACATCGAGATCTCGCCCGCCGCCTCGAAGGTCAGGGAGAGATTTCGTTCGTCGGCCTGGGGCCGCAGCATGTCCACCACTTCCTTGGTGAGGACGTCGATTCGAGTGGGCCCGATCTGGAGCTCCATCCGGCCGGCCTCGATCTTCGAGAGGTCCAGGATATCGTTGATCAGGTTCAGGAGATGCTTCCCGTTACGATTGATTTTCTCGGCATAACTCAGATCCGTGGCGACGAGATTGCCCCCCCGGTTCTTCATCAGGAGTCCCGAAAAGCCGATGATGGAGTTGAGCGGCGTCCTCAGCTCGTGGCTCATGTTCGCCACGAATTCACTCCGCAGGTGATCGGCTTCGAGCAGCTCCATGTTTGCCTGCTCCAGTTGCAGGGCCTGCTGCTGCACGGTCTTGTAAGTCATGGCGTTGTTTAGAGCGCTGCCGAGCGTGCCGACCGCGCTTTCCACGATTCTCCTTACCGTGTCGTCAAGCTTGTGCATTGCCGACAGGATCAGGACCCCCAGGACCTTCTGTTGAAACAGGACGGGCACCCCCAACACGCTCCGCAGCCGGGCCCTGGTGAATCCGAGGTTCACTTCGGGCAGGGCCTGTTCATCGATATCCTTGATGGTCAGCCACTTGCGCTCGGACACCACCTGAGCCGGAAATCCGTCCTCGGTCCTCGTGAGGGCGGCCAGGGCCTGAGAATCGATTCCGCGCTCCGCCACCCGCTGCAGCTTTCCGGAGCCCCTTTCGCGCAGGTAGAAAATCCCGAAATGCATTTCCGTTTCCCGCAGCAGGTATTCCAGGGTCTTCCCGGCGATGGCGTTGATGTCCACGGCGTTCAGGGCGACCAGGTATTCACCGAAAGCCGCCTGCCTCTCGAACTCCTGTTCGAGTTTCGCGTTCTGTTCCGACAGGAGCTTGCGGCTCTCCACGAGATCGTGCTGTCGATGCTCGAGCTCCCGGAAGGCCGACTGGATCCTTTCCGCCATGGAGTTGATCGTCCTGGCGAGCATCCCGATGGCGTCCTCCCCGGTGACCTCGGTTCGCGCCGAATAGTCCCCTTCTTCAATGGACCGGGCTGCATCCGCCATGAGCACCAGCCGATGATTCATCCGGCGGATGAAAAAGAGGCCGCCGACCAGCCCGAGCAGCGCCACGCCCACGTTGATTCCCATGAGGATTTCCCCCCTCACGGTAACGATCTGGGGTATGATCGCCAGGGCCGACAGCAGCAGGACGATGGTCAAAAACATCAGGGCAACGCGGTACATCTTGAACTTGTGAGATTTCATTCCCGCCCCCTGCCTCTCGACTCGATTACGGCGTTGATGGTTTCGATGAGCAGCATCTCGTCCACAATGGGCTTGCTGAAATAGCCGTCGAAACCCGACCCGATGAACCGTTCCTTGTCGTCTTTCATGGCATGAGCCGTCAGAGCGATCGCCGGAATACCCGCCAAACGGGGATCCGAGCGAATCCGGAAGAGGAACTGGATGCCGTCCATCCCCGGCAGCGAAATGTCCACGAGCATCAAGTCCGGCAGATGCGTTTGCGGATTGTCGAGCAGAGCCAGAGCTTCAACCGCGTCCGTACAGCTCTCGACATCGAAGGCATCTCCAATCAGAGCGCACACCAGTTCCCGGTTGTCTTCGTTGTCCTCGACCAATAGGATTTTCTTCATTCCATCAACCTCGCGAAACCGAGCAGGCCCCCTTTTCAGTGCCTCGGGACGCTTCCTCGAATCGGCAGAAACCATGGAAGAGGCATCACGCCCCGCCCCGAACCCGGCATGCCTGTGGCGGATTCCCTGGTCCCGGTTTCCATTTCCTTTCGCAAGTCCACAGCGATTTTCCCCAATGACTTCAAAGTGTTGTGAAAAATCTGCATCATCCTCCCGTTCACCCGGTTTCTTCCGTCGGGAAATCGGCAGATGCGGGGTGGGGGCGAGAGATTGAAACTGGGATCATGCATACAATGAAACGCGTCAGGCTGCAATTGTTTACTGGCCCTGAGCCCGAATGTGGAAAACGTTTGCTGCGCAGCGGCCGTTCACTTCCAACGCACAAATTCCGCTCAACTCTAGATCGGATGATTGTCATGTAAAGTTTAATGTTGTAGTGTGCCCGCAATATGGGATAAAGCAGGCTGCGGCGCTGTATCGCGGGTCTGCACGGGTATGGCGGCGGCGCGGGGACGCCGCGCGTTCAGGCAACCGGGCGGGCAGCGGCGCCCGGGTGTTCGCTCCCGGGGTGGGACAGGGACGGCTTATGAGGAAATTCTGGAGTATTTTCACCGCGCTCTTGCTCCTTTGGGCCACCGACTCGCTTGCCCAGGAGTCGTCCCGGAGAGTGTCCTACCTCCCTCACTGGCTGCCCCAGTCGCAGTTTGCCGGGTACTATGTGGCCTGCGAAAAGGGATTCTACAGGAAGCACGGCATCGACATCGAGATCCTCCGCGGCGGTCCGGACCGGTCCGCCATGGAATACCTGCGCCGGGGGCGCGCGGATTTTGCCAGCAGCTTTCTGTCCTGCGCCATTCGAGAAAGAGTGCGCGGGTTGCGGCTGATCAACATCGCGCAGATCATCCAGCGTTCCACTCAAATGCTTATCGCGAAAAAATCCGGCGGAATCAAGTTGCCCAAGGACATGAACGGCCGCAGAGTGGGTTTGTGGGGGGCGGATTTCCAGGTTCTGCCGAAGGCTTTCTTTATGAAGTACGATCTGAACGTCAAGGAAATCGAGCAGGGGCCGACCATGAACCTCTTCCTCCGGGGGGCGGTGGATGTGGCGTCGGCGATGTGGTACAACGAGTACCATACCGTGCTCAATTCCGGAGTCAACGAAGACGAGCTCACGACGTTCTTCTTTTCCGATCATTGTGTGAATCTGCCCGAAGACGGCCTGTATGCCCTGGAAGATACCTGCAAAAAAGATCCGGAGAAATGCCGCCGGTTCGTGACGGCTTCCCTGGAAGGGTGGGCCTATGCCTTCAGGCGCCCTGAAGAAGCGTTGGACATCGTGATGAAGTACGTCGACGAGGCGAACGTGGCAACCAACCGGTGCCACCAGAAGTGGATGCTCGAGCGCATGAAAGACGTCATCCTTCCCCCCGGCCTCGATGTTCCCGTGGGAGTCCTCCGGGAAGAAGACTATGCAAATGTCGTGAAAGTGCTCGAGACCGGCGGGTTGGAGGGTGAGGTGCCGGCGTATTCCTCTTTTTTCTTGAACTGTGTTGAGCAATGAAGAACCGCGGTCTTGCTTTCAAGTTGATGGTTTTCATCCTCGCCAGTAGTGCCTGCATTTTCAGCGCGGCCTTTTCCTACAATTACTATTCGTCGAAGAAGACCGTCATCAGGGATGTGGAGGAAAATGCCAGGAATCTTGCACGATCGACGGTGTACCGGATCGAGAGCGTGCTGCAGGGGGTGGAAAAGGTCCCCGTGAACATGGCTTCCGTCGTTGGGCGGTATCCCTACGGCGTGGTCGATATCTTCCACCTGGTCCAGTCGGCCGTTGCCAACAACCCGGAAGTCTACGGCTCCATAATTGCCTACGAGCCGTACAACTACGAACCGGATACCGAATACTTCGCGCCCTACTGCTACCGGGGGAGCAACGGCAATATCAAGTCCGAAGTCCTCGGCGGCGAGGACTATCGGTACTTCGTCATGGACTGGTACCAGATTCCCAAGCTGCTCAAAGAGGTGGTCTGGAGCGAGCCATACTACGATGAGGGTGGCGGCAACATCATCATGGCCACGGTTTCCGTTCCATTTTACAAGGAAGCCGACGGGGAGAAGGATTTCCAGGGCATCGTGACGGCCGATATCTCACTGTCGTGGCTCACGGAGATCGTGTCCTCGGTGACGATACACCGAACCGGGTATGCCTTCGTCATCACGCGCAACGGGGTCTTCGTCACGTATCCTGACAACGGTTTCATCATGCGCAAGAGCATCTTCAGCATTGCCGAGGAGAATGCGGATCGGAACCTGCGCGACATCGGCAGAGACATGATCGCGGGCCGCGAAGACTTCATTCCCCTGGTGGACTTCGCTTCCGGGAAAAAATCCTGGATGTACTACGCACCTCTGCCTTCCAACGGGTGGTCCATCGGAGTCATTTTCCCCGAGGACGAGCTGTACGCGGATGTCTGGGACCTGGGAAAGGAAGTGGTCATCATCGGCCTGGTCGGCTTCCTGTTCCTCTTCTTCACGGTGGCGATGATCTCCCAGACCATCACCAGGCCGCTCCGTTTTCTGGACGCGACCACGCACGAGATTGCCAAGGGCAACCTGGACATCGAGCTTCCGGAACCGAGGAGCAACGACGAAATCGGCCGCCTGACCCGTTCTTTCAAAGAGATGAAGTCGGCGCTCAAGGAGTATATCGCCAACCTCGCCGAGACCACTGCATCCAAGGAGCGGATGGAGAGCGAGCTGAAGATCGCCCGGACCATCCAGATGAGCTTTCTGCCCAAGCGGTTCCCGTCGCTTCCCGAAACGGAGGTGGTCGAGGTTTTCGCCACTCTCGAGCCGGCCAGGGAAATCGGCGGGGATTTGTACGACTTCTTTTTTCTGGACCGTGATCATCTGTTCTTCGTGGTGGGGGACGTTTCGGGAAAAGGCATTCCCGCCGCTCTTTTCATGGCGGTGAGCAAGACGCTGTTGAAAGGGGTGACCGAGCTCGGCATGGAACCGTCGGAGGTCCTGGAGCGGGTGAATGCGGAGCTTTGCATCGACAACGAATCCATGATGTTCGTGACGGTGTTTTGCGCCGTTCTCGACCTGAGAACGGGAGAGCTGCGCTATTCCAACGGAGGCCACGTGCCGCCGGTTCTGCTGCGCGAGGGAGGGGAGCCGGCTTGGGTGGAAATCCCCCCCGGGGTTTTTCTGGGGACTTTCGACGACGCCCGGTACAAGACCGGGACATTGACCCTGATCCCCGGGGACACGATCCTGGTGTATACGGACGGGGTCTCGGAGGCGATGGATGCCCGGCGCGAGCTGTACACGGGCGCCAGGCTCATGACGACGCTCCGGTCCGTCTCCGACGGATCGCCGGGAACGGTCGTGAGGGAGGTCCTCGAGTCCGTCCGGGATTATTCCTCCGGAGAGCCCCAGGCCGACGACATCACGATCCTGGCCGTTCGATTCAAGGCATTCAAGACGTAAACGCTTCGAGTTGAAGCTCCGCACCGCCGAACGACTCCGTGCACTCGTATTTGAAAACCATCGGCAAATAGCAGGATTCAGGAGATGCCGGGCAGAAAAAGCACGGGCGTGGTGTGCAGAGCGCCCCTGCCCGTCGGGCAATGACGCGGTCGGGGACAGCCCGCCCCCTACGGGCCGATGTGCCCGTCATACGGATTTACCTAGAAAATAGACTCCCTCGGGAGTCGGTTTTCATGCTTCGCGGGTGAAGCGCAGCCTCATGGATAATTGCGTTCAAAATGATACTCTAAAAGCGTGGGGGACGTATCCCCCACACCCCCTCGCCGCTTCGCGGCTCCGTGTGGCGCTGCGGCGGCGGCCTTCGGCCAGTCGCCGACAGCGCCGAGCACTCGGCCTCACGCGCTTGCGCGTGTGGCCGAAACTTGGGGGGTGCGGGGGAATCATTCCCCCGCTCTTTTGTGCTTGAAAGATCCATCTCTTGAACGCAACTTCGTATCAGACGTAGGGGACAGCTTTATGCCCTCCCGCCCAATGCCGTCATCTTAAACGCAACGCGGTATCAAACAAGGCGCGGTCCGCGTTGTCCGCAAGGCGCCCATTCGAGGGCGCTTGCGGCCGTTGCCGGGTACGGTCGGTTTTCCTGGACAGCCGGGGCCGGTTCCATTATTCATTATGTCGATTTTGACATAATGAATAATGGCAGGGGTGTGCCACCCCCACATTCGCGATGCGGCAAGGAAGGAGGTTCGTTTGCGATGGCGGCTGAAACCGGATTCAGACTCACCTATTCCACCATGTTCGATCCCCCCGAAGACCTTCACGCCCGGTTCGAGGAGGCACTGGCCCGGACCCGGGCACGACTGGGCCGGGAATACGGGATGCTCGTCAACGGAAAAGATCTTTTCGCCGGGGACAAGTTCGAGGACCGTTCACCAGCCGACACGGAGGTGATCCTGGGCGTGTTCCAAAAAGGAGGCCCGCGGGAGGCGCATGCGGCGGTTGCGGCCGCCAGGGAGGCCTTCCCGAAATGGAGTCGCACTCCCTGGCGGGAGCGTGCGGCGTTGTTGCGAAAAGCGGCCGACATGATAGACGACCGCATTTTCGACATAGGCGTTGCGATGGCCCTGGAGGTGGGCAAGAATCGCATGGAGGCCCTCGGAGACGCGGCGGAAACCGCCGACCTGATTCGATATTCCTGCGAACGCATGGAGGCCGGCAACGGTTTCGTCGCCGAGATGGGACGCGATCCGTTGCAGGGGTTCGATTCGCGCAATGTTTCGGTCTTGCGGCCCTATGGGGTCTGGCTGGTCATCAGTCCGTTCAATTATCCGTGCGCGTTGACGGGAGGCCCGGCGGGAGCCGCCCTGGTCGCCGGCAACACCGTGGTGGTCAAGCCCGCTTCCCTCACGCCCTGGTCGGCCCGGCTGATTGCGGAGTGCATGCGCGATGCGGGGCTTCCCCCGGGGGTGATCAACTTCGTCACCGGCCCGGGCGATACCCTGGGCCAGGCCCTGCTCGACCATCCCGATGTGGCGGGAGTCACCTTCACCGGTTCGAAAGAGGTCGGCATGGGCATCTGGCGCGCTTTCGCCAGGGGGCCGTGGGTGCGCCCCGTCATCCTGGAGCTGGGCGGCAAGAATCCGACGATCGTCTCGCGTAACGCCGATCTCGATGACGCGGCAAGCGGGATAACCCGCTCCTGCTTCGGGCTGCAGGGGCAGAAATGCTCGGCATGCTCGAGAGTGCTGGTCGAGGCGCCCGTCTACGATGCCTTGGCGGACCGCCTGAGAGGGATGACGGAGAAGCTGGTCGTCGGGGACCCGACCGAGCGCGGCGTCACCATGGGACCAGTGATCAGCGAAAGCGCGCAGCGCGATTTCAGGAATTTCGCCCGCGAGCTGGGACAAGCCGGAAGCTTCCTGACCGGCGGCGAAGTGCTGACGGAAGGCCGGTACGCAAGGGGCTATTTCTGCGCTCCGACGCTGGTGGCCGACGTGCCCCTGACCCATCGCCTGTGGAAGACCGAGATGTTCGTCCCCATCGCCATGGTGGCGAAGGTCGACAGCCTGGATAAGGCGATGCAAATCGCGAACGACGCGGACTATGGCCTCACGGCCGGCTTCTACGGCACACGGGAAGAGGCCGACCGGTTTTTCGACGGCATCCAGGCGGGCGTGGTCTATGCCAATCGTCCCCAGGGGTCCACCACCGGCGCCTGGCCCGGGTTCCAGCCTTTCGGGGGATGGAAGGGGTCGGGGTCGAGCGGGAAGAATTCGGGAGGACTGTATTACCTGCCGCTCTACATGCACGAGCAGGTTCGCACGATGGTGCGGCGTCTTTGAGAGCGCCTGAGCCGTGAGCGCCCGGGCGGCCGGTCCGCCCGGAGGCGGCGGGGGTGGGCATGGCCTTAGGGTTCCGGCGATGAGGCCGGGCCTTGCGCCGGCATCCGTGCTCGACCCGACCTGCGTCGGACGAATCCCGACCGGCCGTGAAGGTGGGCCGGGACGGGGAATTTTCGTGCAAAGAGCGGTTCCCGTTTCTTTCCTGTTGGCGATGACGGGCCGGTTTGGGTATGCTTGTCGGGAAGGGGGCTCGGGGTTGTCCGGCTTCCATGGGGTTTCGTTCGATCGGTGCTGAACGAAGGCAAGGCTTTGGCGAGGATTGTCGGTGCGGCGGCATGGCCCGGGAGCGGCCCGCCGCGGGCGCATCCGAAGGACCGGAAGGTCGGGGGAGGAAGGCGTACATGCTCAGAGTCGCGGATATCATGACCCGGGACGTCATATCGGTTTCTCCGCAAACGGAGATCGTTCAGGCGGCGAAACTCCTGCTGGACAAACACATCAACGGTCTCCCCGTGGTCGACGATCGCGGGAACCTGGTGGGCATCCTCTGCCAGAGCGATCTGATCGCGCAGCAGAAACGATTTCCCCTGCCGTCCGTTTTCAACCTCCTGGACAGTTTCATTCCGCTCACTTCGCCAAGCCGGTTCGAAAAAGAGGTACAGAAGATTTCGGCGGTCACGGTGGGTGAAGCCATGACGCGCGAGCCGGTGACCGTCAGCCCGGACACCACCATCGAGGAAGTGGCGCGGCTGATGGTGAACAAGAACCTTCACACGCTGCCGGTGGTGGATGGGAACAAGCTGATCGGGATCATCGGCAAGGAAGATGTGTTGCGAACGCTCCTTCCCTCCGATAAGTAGCAAGGGGAAGGGGTTCGGCCGTCGACGACACGACCGGGAGGTCCGCGTGGAACGACGGGAACGCGCGGCACGGGGCCCGGGCAGTCCGGCGCGGATGCGGCACGGTTCGCGCGGGCCGTTGGCCGGGATTCTTATCTAAGAGACGGGGACGGTTCCCGGGGCTCCGGAAGCTCCGGCGGACAGTCGATTGAGCGGCGTTGTCGCTTCGGCTGGGGAACCGCGCCTCCGTGGGGTGACACCGGTCTTCGACATGCGGGGGGTGAATGGCGTGCGGCCGGATGAGTGGAAGCAGGTTGAATGAGGAAGCACTTGGGGACTAACGAAGGACAGTTGGAGGAAGCCCTCTATGAAGAAGAAACCCTTTGTGGTGCTGTTCATGATTGCGGCGGTGTTCGTGCTGTTGACGGGAGCCGCCTGCGCGGAATCCATCCCGGACAAGGTTGCGAAACAGCAGAGCCGGATCGACCATGGAATACGGTCCGGCCAGCTCAGCGTGGCTGAGTCCGAGATCTTGCAGAACAATCTCAATCACATCAAGAATCGTTACTACAGGCTGGTTTCCGAGGGGAGGCTGACCCGCTATGAGCGCGCGGGCCTCAACCGGCAGCTCCAGCAGAACAGCCGCATGATTTACAACAGGAAACACAACGCCGTCAGGGCGCTGTATTGATTCCGTTCCGGGCGGACGCTCTCGATGTCGCCCCCGGATTCTGAAGAGAAGACGTCCCAAAACGGAAGAGGCCGAGGAAATGCTCCTCGGCCTCTTGATTTCTATGCGCCCGGGTCAGTCCGGAAGCTTCGATTAAAGCTTCTTAACCCGCACCGCCTGAGGGCCTTTTGCGCCCTTTTCAATTTCGAAGCTCACTTCCTGGCCCTCGCTGAGGGTTTTGAAGCCTACTCCTTCAATCGAGCTGTGATGGACGAACACGTCCGGCCCGCTGCCGGTTTCGATGAATCCATAGCCCTTTTGATCATTGAACCACTTGACTCGACCTTCCGCCATTTGCAATTCCTTTCGTAAGTTTTCGTTCTAACTGGTGGCGCGCTACTCAGAGCTACTACGGAAACGTTCTGTGAGGCGAAAGACCGATTTCCTGCATACCCCGAAATATCGAACCCCTTTACAAGAATGGCGCACTATAGCATTCCCGGCAGGAATATCAAGTACGATAATCAAAAAAGTGCGATCCATGGAAAAATACTTTCGGCCAGGGAGAGACGTGTTCGGTCCGGCGAGGGGGACGCGTGGTTTTTGACCGCGTCGGTGGACGCTCGGGACCGGCCGGATCGTTTTGCCCGCATCCTCGGACTCGAAGGAGGCACAAGTTCCGAGCCGCTGCGGATCGTATTCTCCAGGGAGCCGGATTTTTCTGGGGAGGCTCACCGCCCGTGGACCGACGGGACCTCCGCCATTGACGGACCGTTCGCGTCCCCGGCGCCCTCCCGGCGCGGAAGGACTCTGCATGCTCCCAGGTAGTGCCTCCGCCAGTAGCGGTCCGAGAACCGCTCCTCCCTGACGCGTCCTCCCGAGCTGGGGCAGTGAATGAAACGGTCGCGGCCGGAATAGAGCCCGACGTGGGACGCTCCCTTCCGCCGTTCTTCGAAAAAGACCAGGTCTCCCGGCAGCAGCTCCTCCGGCGATACCGGGAGGCCGAATGCGGCCTGGTCCTGCGATTGCCTCGGCAGATTCACCCCGTGCTGGTGATAGACCCACCAGGTGAACCCCGAGCAATCGAACCCGGAATCGGGCGAGAGGCCCCCGAAGCGGTAAGGCCTGCCGATCTGGGAGCGTGCCGTGCAGACGACGTCTCCCGGCGGGCAGGGGCGCATCTCGGGCACGGCGTCCAGCCGGAGCCCGCCGCACCCGGCGCAGAAGCCGAGCACCAAAACGAGCACAAGAAAGTATGCAGCGTGAGCCAACCTCATCGCGACCGTCCCTGCCTCCTGATACCGAGGTGCGTTCAAGATGACACGACACCTGCCCGTCGGGAGGTTGACGCGGGCGGGGATAAACCCCGAGGGCCGTGCGGATCCGTAGGGTGGGCACGGTTCCACCGTGCCCACGATCAAGGCGGGTCTCGTGCCCCCCCCCCGCACTCGTCATGATCGCTGCGAAAGCGTGCGGCCGCCAGCCTCTTCAATGGGGGCGTTCCTGCCGTCGTAGCCAACACACAAGGGGGATGGCTTTATGCCCTCCCGCCCAATGCACGCATCTCTTGAACGCAAAACTGTATGAAATCGTCCCGACGGCGCAAGGGACCCCGCCGAACCTTTCCCGGCCCGGGCGCGCCGTCTCAAGACAATAGCATCAATCGGGTCGCGTGATAATAGCCTGTTGCAGCAGTCCGGGAGAAAGTTGCCCGAAAGTGCCGGAGGTGTTTCATCTCCATGGGCCCCAAGGAGAATCATCCCGCGGAAGCCGGGAGGGGGAACCCTTTGGCGGAAACCCCGGGAGGAAATCCTTCCCGTCGTGCGTGCAAGGACGCGCGTGCAGGATAATCGACCGGGTTGACGGGAGGGAGCTTCCCCCTCACGAGCGCGAGTGAGCGTGGACCATTTGCATCTTGTGGATTTTCTTGACGAGGATGAGAAACGACACGGTCAGGGGGATTTCCAGGACGTCCATGACCGCGGCGAGCGCGTTTGCGGCGATGAAATCCTGTATCCGTTCCCCGATTGCCCAGAAAAAACGAAGGACCGCATAGTTCGCAAAAGTGGACAGGAGCCAGAGGAACCACCAGATGCCGAGAAGCGCTCCGGACGGTGCCCCCTGCCAGTTGGAGGGGCTGCTGCTGGCCTTCCAGATCTCTTTCATGGCCTGGTAGGGTTTCCAGAGATTGACGATGGGAATGAAATAGGAGCCGACGGCCCACCCCGGAGTGAAGCGCATGCCTTCCGCTCCCAGTTGCCGCGCGTTGAAGTTCGCCCGGTGTATCCACTTCAGAGCAAGGACGGAGGTGACCGCGAACAGGAACAACTCCATGACGCTCAGGAACCGTTCTCTGCGGTCGAAGGCCTCCGACGCCGTTGCGGACAGGGCCGCCGAGGCATAGGTCCCGTCCCTCAGGTCCGTCAGAATGCCGTGGCTGACGATGCGCGTTGCGATTCCGACGACGGCGAGGCAAAGGCATGCCCAAAGACAGATTTCCACCCAGTTCACGAGCAGGGAAGGATCCCGGAATTTTCCCGAACGCGCGGCGGCGGGGGCAGCAATCGGCTTCAGGGCGATTTCCGGCAGCCGGGACGCTTTTTTGCCGGAATCCGCGCCGTGCCCGGAGCGCTCTCTTGCAGGCTCATCCACCCGGCTTCGGCTGGGAGCGACGCCCGCGGGAGCCGTCCGAGCGGGCGTCGGCGAACGCTTTGTCCCCGCGCCTTCCGGCCGGGGCTTCCCAGCGGCGGCAGTGGCGGAGGAGGTAGCGGCGGTGGCGGTCGTGGCGGTGGCGGGCCTGGCGGATGCCGTCGTCGGCCGCGGCGGCGCGGCCTTCGGGCGGGCGGTGCCGTCCAGAAGCCCCCTGACCCTGCCCGCCGGCACCGCCTGCGTCATATCGTCCCTGCGGACCGGTGTGTCGGGACGAATCTTGCCCGCCCGCGCGAGGCTGAAAAGAAACCTCGCGCTCAGAGGACCGTGCTCGGTTCCATTGAGCCATACGTACCACTGGTGCCGCGGTTGTCCGGCCATCGTTCCCCCGGTTTGGGCATCGCGGACCGGAGCCGCTCCTGCGCCCGGACCCGCGCGTTTTCCGTCCGATCGAGCCGAGGCCTTTTCCATATTTCGCCGGTTCGATCCTTGTGCTTCTTTAGATCGGTCGATTCTTTCAAACGCTTCAGAATAGAATGTCATCCTTGAAGCAACCCGGTGACGGAAAGGAATCGGACGGTTTCACATCATGGCTTCCCGTCGTTGGATCATATCCTCGAATAGATTCATCGCATACATTCCGGCAACTGATGGACACACTATGACCTCGAACGCCATTTATTGGCTTGACCTTTTGGAACGGCACGGGGTATAGATGGGGCATCGACGCAGCGTCAACCTCAATTCGGATGTTTCTATTATGATTTTTCCCACCAATGGTTCACGGACGGATGGATTGTGCGCCGGGAACAAGATCGCGCGCGCGGTGTTCGCCGCGGTGTTCCTGATCGCGGCCGGGATGGTGTCCGTCGCCCACTCCGTGCCCGTATCCAACAACGTTCCGCTGGACCACTGGTCCTACGGGGCGCTGGACAAGCTGGCCGGGTTCGGCCTCCTTCGCTCGGACCTGCACGGGATCAGGCCGTACACGCGGATGGAAGTGGCGCGGCTGGTGCACGAGGCCCTGGCCGCCAGGGAAGAGAAGTCCCTCAAGCTGCCGCCGCTCATCGAGCACTTCCTGGAACGTTTTCAGCGGGAATTTCGCGATGAGCTCACCGTTTACGGGAGGGGCGATTCGGAGGGAGCTGCGATCGTGACGATCAAGCCCATCGAAGAGGCGCAGGCGCGCTACGCCTTCGTGGACGGGAAGCCTCGCGATTTCGTCAATTTCGGGAAGCGCAACGGGCAGTATCCCTGGAGCCCGAGCGGGATCGTGGCGTCGGAGAAAACGCCGCTCCTGTACGGAAACGAAGGAATCGTCTACGGCGAGGGGAGTAATTTCTCTTTGCAGTTTTCTTCGAGCGCGAAGCTGTGGGACCTGTTCTCCGGGTACGTGGAACCGATCCTGATCGTCCGGCAGAACGAGGATCCGGGCCGGAGCCTGGACGGGTTGAGCGGCGGGCGGGAGCACGGAAGCCTCGGCGCATTCGACCAGGTGGGGTTCGATCTGCACAAGGGGTACGTGAAGTTTTCGCCGTGGAACGTCGAAGTCGAGTTCGGGCGGGATTCCATGTGGTGGGGCCAGGGATACGCCGGCAGTCTCATCATGGGCAACAACGCGGGCCCGCTCGACATGCTCAAGATCACCAATCCGACCAACACGCTTCTTCCCTGGGTGTTCCGGTACCTGGGGCCCTTCAAGTACACGGTCTTCGTCGCGCGGCCGGACGATTATCTCAACCCGTTGAATCCCCTGCTGAGCGGCGGGAGCGTCAACTTCAAGCCGCTGCCCTGGCTGGAGCTGGGTTTCGAGACGGCTTTCCTGATGAACGGCGAGGATCGGCCGTCGACGTCCTTGTCCAACTACCTGAAGGCCTTGTTTGGGTTCGGATTCGGTCAGCCGAACGAGATCGACCAGGTGGGGTCTTTCGAGGCCAGGTTGCGGCTGCCGTTCCTGTGGAACGCGGAGCTTTACCTGGAATACGGGGGGGAGGACAGCGGCGGGGAGGAGTTTGTCGAGGAATGGTTCGGGTTCGGGGATGTCGGGTATTTGACCGGTATCTATTTACCCAGGATCACCCCGGACGGGAAAACCGACTTCCGGTTCGAATTCGCGCGGACCGCCCACCGCGTCGACACGTCGCCCGGCTTCTGGTATGGCCATTTCATCTACCGAACGGGATTCGACAACGACCAGATGATCGTGGGGCACCACATTGGCCCCGACGCGATCGATTATTTCGCGCGCGTGACCCGTTACCTGAGAAACGATGTGCGCATGGGCGTCGACTTCGAGCACATGGTGCGGGGCGTTTCGCTCAACGTGGTGGAGGAGGAGAGCAACGGGTTCGGCGCGGACGTCACCTGGGATATCGATGCGCGGTGGAGCGTGGCGGCGCGGTACGCATTTCAGGACATATCCAATTTCAACCTGGTCCGGGGCGACGACCAGGCAAACCACCTGCTCGTGACCGGCGTGAAGTTCAGCTTCTGAACGGGGCCGGCCGCCCGGATCATCATCCGGAACGCGAGGTCCGTATCAGTTCCACTTGACTCCGCGATAGATGGCGCCGCGATTGATGCTGTCGCGGTGTTTTTCCACCAGCCGGAACATGTCCGCGAGGGCTTCGCGGGTGAGGCAGTGCGGCTGGAGGCCGAGCTCCCGCAGTCCGGTGCACGCCGGGTTGTAGTAATGATTTTCTTTTTCGATCCTGGGGTTCTTGATGGAATCGATGCTCACCCGGTACCCCAGGTTCTCGCCGACTTCCTTCACCTTTTCGGCCAGGTCCTTCACCGAGAACGTTTCCACGATCTGGTTGAAGATCCTCAGCTCGCCTCGGGCGGCCGGTTTGATCAACGAGAGGTACAGGCACTGCAGGCTGTCGATGAGGTTCAGGTAGCCTCGGACCTGGCTGCCGTTGCCGTACACCGTGAGGGGGTAGTCGGCGATGGCCTGGACGACGAAGCGGTTGAGGACGGTGCCGAAGACTTCGTCGTAATTGAAGTTGGGCTGGAGCCGTTCGTCGCAGGCGGTTTCCTCCGTTGCGATGCCGTAGACCGGTCCCTGCATGAGGTCGGTGACCCGCAAGCCCCACGTGCGCACGTAGAACCACAGCAGGTCCGTGTCCTGGATTTTCGTGGTGTGGTAGAGGGAACTGGCCTGGCGCGGGAAGAGGAATCTGTCTTTCCTGCCCCGGTGTTCGATTTCGATCCAGCCTTCCTCGATATCGATGTCCGGCGTGCCGTATTCGCCCATGGTGCCGATCTTGACGATCTGGCAGTCGGGGTTCGTTTCCCGGACGGCGTAGGCGACGTTGAGGGTGCTCACCAGGTTGTTGTGGATGGTGGTCGCGGCCCTTTCCCGGTCGATCATGGAATAGGGGGCGGAAGGCTGTTCGGCGAGGTGGACGACCCCGTCCGGTCGGAAGTCCTCGAAGAGGCCCCTGAGAAGGCGGTAGTCGGTGATGTCTCCGACCATGGCCTTGACGTCCTTGCCCGAAGCGTCCTTCCAGATTTGGACACGCCGGGCCAGGTTCGGGTTGGGGACCAGGGGTTCGCAGTCGAGCTCGCGGCACATGTTGCGCCGCAGGTAGTTGTCGACTCCGATGACCTCATGCCCCTGTTGCGAGCAATACATGCACAGGGGCCAGCCCAGGTAACCGTCGGCTCCCAGAATGAGAATACGCATGGCGATTCCTCCATAAGATCAACAAGTACGAGAAATTAAGGGTCTCTTGGACCATGTTTTCGTTATGATAAGTTATTCAACCCGAGGTTCAGCCAACAGCCCGTTGAAACAGTCGAGAAAGACTCCTGCTCGGTATATCCGGCAACCGCCACTTCATTTTACAGGCCTCTCGCACACCGCCTGATGACTGGCACGACAGTCATTGGCACTTGCTGTCATCGATCGACGCCACGACCTGCTGCCGCTATGTCGGTGATGCAGGCAAATACAGTTCACGAACATTGGCTCACTTGGAACGCCTTCCGACTTCCTGTCAGAATGTCCTGTTCACCGCTTCAATCAGCAGATACTTGACCGTCCGCCCGACAATGGACAGGTACACACCTATTGTCAGAGGCCCATTCAGATAAGACCGGTCGCAGGAATTGAACAAGTGCAAGTGGTGTTCAAGGCCGTTTTCGGGATGCCTGCCCGCAAGTTGAGCCCAACCGGTTAGACCGGGTTTGAAACGCAGCCTCATCGCAAAGTTGGGATCCAGCCGGCACACCTGATCGTGGACCGCCCGGGTATAAGGTCGAGGACCCACAACGGAAAGATCTCCCACGATTATATTCAAGAATTGGGGGATCTCATCCAGATGGAATTTTCTGAGAACGTGGCCCACGGAAGTGATACGCGGGTCTCCTTTAACCGTCCAACAGCCTCGGTCCTGGTTTTCATGCATCGTTCTGAACTTGAGCAGACCAAATGGTGTTTCCCCTTGCCCAAGTCGCTGCTGGACAAAGAAGACTCTTCCAGGGGATGTCAGCTTTATCAGTGGCGGGATCACAACAAAGAGAGGGACGGCCAGAAACAGCCCAGACACGGCAATCAAAATATCGAGCCACCTGATGCACGATCTGTGCAACCAGGAACGACGGTTATCCCGATTTCTGGATCCGTCCGACAACGGCTGTTCGTAACCGCCTACACATTTTTTGGCCATGTCTAGAAAAGTTTATTTTGCACTGAAAGGGTTGGCCCCCAGGGGGCCTTCGAGTGCGTTGCTTTGGCCGGTGATGCTCTTGAGTGTGTTCGGTGCCAGAGGTCTGAGCGCGAAAACACCGGCAGTGAAAGATTTGATGAAATTCCCAGTGAAATTAACATTCTGAGCACTTTCCAGCACAATCGCATGGGGTGCCTTCTTGTTGCCAATGGCGCGACAACCCAGTATATTGACTGCGCGGCAGAAGGCGCGGGTGGTGCCTTTTGTCAGGACGAGGAAAGGTGCCGGGTAAACATCATTCTGCTCGTTGTAGCAACCAATGAGATTCAATGCATCCACTCCCCTGGCAATAATAGAGGCGCCGTCGCTTCCGCCGTTCTTTTCGATTTGAGTGGAAATGATATTGATGACCTTACAGTCGGTGAGCTCGATGCCATACTTCTTGTTATGGAAAATCATGCAGTAGGAGATATCGGTGAACTGGCCCAGTTCAGCGATGCTGATTCCGACTCCGTTGTCGTCCAACTGCACGCGGGAAATGTGGCCCGAGTGGTTGTGGTCCACTGCCTTAATGCCGGCTCCCGAATCGAATCCGGTAACCCTGACGTGCTCAATGTTGTAGCGTATCGCATAATCATCGAGAAGAATACCGTGGGATTTGGATCCCTTGCCTTCGATCTTGATCCCACTGATCGTGTTGTTCAGGCAAAGCGGCCGCCTGTTGGAAATCGTAATAGCCGGCCCTTCACCGGTGTGTACCAGGATGCTCGAGTACTCACCCATCCCCATAAACGAGACCCCGGATTCGACGATCTTCAATCCGAGCCCGCTCGTGCGATAGGTACCCGGAGAGATGAATACGACCTTATTCCCTGCGCTGGCTGCGTCAATTGCTTTCTGGATGGCTGCCGTATCATCGGTTTTTCCATCTCCCTTGGCTCCGTGGCGCCGAACGTCTTCCCACCAGATATCCGCGGGGTCAGGACTCGGCGTTCCCGGCGCGGCCATCAGGGTTTCAGACGGGTTCGTCCGCGCCCAGAGACTCGTCGGGACCAAAGACACCACCAGAGCGAGAGCGAGTGCCCATCGTTGAAGGTGATGCAATGTCACGCTAAAATGGCTTTTTTGATGGAGGCAATGACATGATCGACATCGGATTTGCTCAGTGCGTGGTGCACCGGGATCGCCACAATGCGGCTGCGAACGTCTTCAGTCACAGGGAGGGACACTCTGCCCAGGAGGTTTTGAAACACAGGTTGCTCGTGGAGGCCCAACGGATAGTGGATACCCGACATGACCCCATTACTTCGGATGCGTTCCCTGAATGCTTCCCGGTCCAGGCCGAGGCGCGTTGGGTCCAGCAGGAAGCAGTACTGGTGGTACGAGTGGGCGGAGTTCTCCTGGACGCGCTGGATTTTGAGACCGTCGATCTCGCCGAGAACTCTTGTGAAACGGGCTGCGTGGCGACGCCTGGCTTCGAGCATATCAGGAAGCCGCTTCATCTGTTTGGCGCCGATAGAGGCTTCCACATCGGTCATGCGGTAGTTGTATCCGATAAGGGTATGTCGGTATTTCTGGGCTTGACCGTGGCTCCGGAATAATCTGATCAGGTCCGCCGCAGCTTCATTGTCGGTCAAAGTCATGCCGCCCTCTCCCACAAACAGGTTCTTGGTGGGATAGAACGAGTAGCAAACAAAGTCGCCGAGTGACCCAATGTCGCATCCGTTGTATTGGGTTCCATGTGCTTGAGCAGCATCCCAGACGATCTTTAGGTTGTATTTTGTAGCCAGTGTTCGAATCCGGTCTACGGCACAGGCATTGCCGAAGAGGTGCACGGGGGCCACAGCACGCGTCCGCGCGGTGATTTTCCCCTCGGCGTCGTCCACGTCTATGGTGAATGTATCAGGGTCGATATCACAAAACACTGGTGTTCCTCCAGCCAGGACCACGGCGCTTGCGGAGGCTATGAACGTGAAGGACGGAACCAATACCTCGTCTCCGGGCTGAAGAAACGTGAGATACGCCAAATGCAGCGCAGCAGTTCCTGAGTTGGAGGCTACGGCGAACTTCCCTCCGGTAAAACCTGCAAAGCTCTTTTCAAAGGCTTCCACATGAGGCCCTTGGCGCAATTCACCGGACGCCAACACCTCTACCGCCGCAGAAATCTCCTCTTCGGTGAGTCGAGTGTCAGCCATGTAGATCTGCTTTGTGGTCTTCATCAGGAACGCCCTCCGTTCAGTTTGATCTCGCTAAAGAGTTGGGCTAGTTTCAGCGCATCTCGAAAAGAATTCTTTTGTGGAACTTCCCCGTGTCGGATGAGGTTGAAAAAGTCCTTGAACATGAGTTCAAAAAGGTCAGTTGGTTCGGATTGCAGTGGCGTTTTTCCTCGTGCCAAATCGGAAGTTTCGAGGTTGAGAAAGATGTAAGACTCCTGGGAGTCCAGGATGGACAGATTGACGTATCCATTCTCGCCTATTATTTCTATTTGGTTCGTATAGCTCTGAGATATGAAGTCGCTTTGAACGACAAATTTCGTTCCATTCACGCCTCTGCCTGCCACCAAAGCGAAATCTTCGGCGTGGGAAGACACGTTCCTGCCGTCGATGTACCGCTGCTTGACTAGGTTGTCCAGGTTGACAACCTCCATTTTGGCAACATCACCCATGAACCACAGCAAGAGGTCGAGCATGTGGGACATCATTTCACTCACAGCGCCCCCACCGTTCTCTGATTCGTGTTTCCATGCCCGGTGTGAACCTTTGCCGCCCAGCCGCATGTATAGGGCTCGCAGGGAACCGATGGCGCCAGCCTCGAGGGCTTCCTTGGCCAGGGCGAACCGAGGCTGATATTTGAACACGAAGGCCACCATGCCAACTCTCTTCTGGCGGACGGCCAGTTGCCAGAGTTGCTCGGCTTCGTCGGGATGCATGGTGAGCGGTTTTTCACAGAAGACATGCTTGCCTGAAGAGAGGGCCTTGTGTGCATAGGTGAAATGGGACGGCGTAGGTGTGCAGATGTCGATTGCAGTGATTGATTGGTCATCCCAAAGCTCATCAACCGTTTTATGGTGGGAGATCGCGAATTGCCTGGCCAGTTTTTCAGCCATACCGGGTTGAATATCACAAACAGTGATATCATTGAGATTGAGTTTTCTTAGTGCGATGATGTGTTTCGCCGCTTGTTTTCCGCAGCCTATGATACCGATTTTCATTACTCTGCTACCTGTCACGAATTTTTCCAATTGTTGATTGCTGAATATTATTTCTATTGATAGATAGAATGTCCAATTTGTTTGATGTAAAATTATCTCAAAATTCCACTAGATTCAACCTTATTCCAAACACTTTTCTAGAATATTCGGTTATTAAATTGCATCATTAATTAGAATTGCGCAACTTTCTGATGAGAATTGTGCGGTGCAACATTTAAAAAATTCACTGGTATTGATATGTTTTATTATAAAATGGAACTATGGTGATATTGTGCTATCAATAATAGTTATGATTTCTTTTGTTATATCTTTCTATGTAGCACGTGCCAATGAATATAAAGTCTGCAATTTATAGTCTCATCTATTATTTGCAATAGGATCTCGGCGGTAATTGTGAAGGTTGTCGACGTCGTTCTTTTTGGCACTGAAAAAATTTTCTGTGAGTCAACCGAGATAAAAGTCGCCGCCAATAACAAGTACTCTATTCTTGTTCTTGTTGTGTGAGGACAACTGACCAATAGAGCTGTGTGCGGTTGTCTTCAGAATTCCGCTTTCCCTTTCATTTCCTGCCTTAGCTGATGCCTGCGATACGGGGTTTAAGTGGGGGGGGCTGGTCAGCGGGCCAGTAGCGTTCAGCCGGATGCACATCGGGTTTATCATCCAGCAAATGGTTCTTGTGGAGGAAGTGCGTCAGTTCGAGTTGTGTGAGGGGTTTCTCATTGCCTGAGTGGTATGGATTATTGACAGTCTTGGAGGTGATCCCTTCATAGTCATAGTTGACAGGGTGATATAGTGAGGTGAACGCTGGATGCACCACAAAGTAGTGGTCGAGTTCCCATGTGCGTCTCATTTCTTCCTCGGTCATCAGTTCCTCGTACAGTTTTTCTCCTGGTTTTGAGCCAATGATTTCTATTTTAATGTCTGCAGCCCTGCGTCCATGTATGGAAGCCAATTCTCGGATCATCACTTCGGCCAGATCCTGAATCCGTATGGTCGGCATCTTAGTAATGAAGACCTCCCCACCCTTCGCCAAGCCCGCGGAATCGATAACAAGTCGGACCGCTTCCTCGATGCTCATGATGAACCTTGTCATCCTGGGATCCGTGATGGTGACGGGCTTGCCTTGGCGGATTTGTTCCCGGAAAATCGGAATGACCGAGCCGCGGGAACCCAGGACATTTCCGAACCGGGTTGACGCGAAAACCGGGCCGTCTCCCCGAAGATTAGCATGTGCTGCTGTCATTAGCCGCTCGCCCATCAGTTTTGAAGTGCCCATAACATTTGTTGGGTTGACGGCCTTATCTGAACTGGTGAACATGACCAGTTGCACAGCGTTCGCACAGGCAGCCTTGATCACATTCTGAACACCCACGATGTTCGACTTCACCGCCTCGAGAGGAGACCGTTCGCATAGTATCACGTGCTTCAATGCCGCGGTATGGAAGACGATATCCACATTTTTCATGCATCGGGTCAATTTGTCGCAATCGCGTACATCTGCAAGGAAGAAATTGGCGTGCGAATAGCTTGAGAATCTTTGTTCCAGGAAGAATATTTCACTTTCATTGTTGTCCAAGCCTATCAATTCACTAACCTGATAGACCTCCAGAAGCTGTCGGACCAGTTCTTTTCCGATGGTGCCGCAGGTTCCGGTAACCAGAACACTCTTACCTCTTAGAAAGCTCCTCATTTGCGAAAAGGTCCTTTCCGTTTAGACGTTGACCAGTTTTCCCGCTCGCTTCGTCCAAACCGGCACAAAACCTCAAAGACTTCCTTCTAGCCGCCCTGTCATGCCTTTCCTCAACACAAAGGTGAACATCCACTATATATTGAAACGTTGAGTCAGTATATTCCAGTCACAGGCCGATTGAGGACAACGTGATACTCTTTCATTGGGCTGTTCTTATGCTTGGCCAAGCATCTTGGTAATAAGAAATAGTTGCGATTTTCAGAACCAGCCCATTTAGGACTTCAAGTGCTGTATCCAGGACAGCGCCATGTTGCGTTCTCGAAGCTGAGCCGGTAAAGGGGCAAATCTGCCGGGTACTCCGAGCACCATGGTTTCAGGTGGAACGTCCTTGGTGACCACGGACCCTGCGGCAACGAAAACGTCCCGACCTATGCGCACCCCCGGGCAAACAACCACCCCAGCACCGAGAGTCACCCCGTCTTCCAGTGTCGGCCCTTCAGCCACATACCGGTCTCGCATCTTCAGGGGGTACCGGTCGTTGGCCATCGTGACGTTAGGACCCAGGAAGACTCGGCTGCCGATGGTCACATGGGTGGGAATGTAACAGTTGGATTCGATCTTGACGAAATCGCCGATGACCACCTGGCCATCGATAACAGTGTTGGTGCCTACGACCACATGGTTGCCGATTCTTGTCTTTTCACGTATCGTGACGTGGTGGCCGGTCTGGAAATAATCGCCGATCTCCACGTCCGCATAGATGATGGTGCCGGCACGGATTCTGGCGCTCTTCCCCAATCTAGCCGGGTGGCAGCCATCACGATAGTTCATGCCGACAATGCACCCGGGCTGGACTTCGCGGTCGTGCCCCCCTTCCACCAACATCTCTCTCATTGTTTCTCCAACAGATTAGGACTCCCGGATTTGCCCCATCCCCGGAGCACCTTATCCTCGACCACTCGGACAATGTTCCTGGCCGCAGAGCCGTCGCCGAAAGGAATTGTCCAACTGCCTGTTCTGCCGAGCATCCCCATGACAGCTGCAACGACTTTGCTTTTCTCCAGCCCAGCCAGCGTGTTGGCGCCTATCGACAGGGTCTCCATCCACTCCGTGTTTTCCCTCAGGGTGACGCAGGGGATGTTGAGGATGCACGCCTCCTGCTGAACTCCCCCGGAATCAGTCATCACCAAGGCCGCCCCGGACAGCAGCCTGAGAAAGTCCAGGTACCCGATGGCCTCAGACAACGTGACCCCCTCTATGCTCCGGGCTCTGCCGACCAGCCCGAACATCTCCAGGCGATTCAGAGTGCGGGGATGTGCCGGGAAAAAGACCGGCAATCGCGTTTCACGATGAACCAACTCGATGGAGTCCAGGATTGCGTTCAGATTGGCCTCGCTGTCCACATTCTCTTCCCTGTGGACTGTGAGAACGACATAGCCTTTCTCCTTCAACCGGTTTCTTTTGAGGACGGCGGAACTCTCCCTTGCCAGTTCGATGTTCTGAAATGCCGCGTCCACGATTGGATTACCCGTGACGAAAACCTCCCCCATGACGTTCTCTTTGAACAGCTGCTGCTTTGCCTTTTCGTTCGTCGCGAAAAGATATTCACTGATGTGGTCCATGATTCTTCGGTTGTGTTCTTCAGGCATTCGCCAATCATAACTGCGCTCTCCCGCTTCCACATGGCCTACGGCGATGTGAAGCTTTCTGGCAGCCAACGCGCCAGCGAGGTTCGTATTAGCGTCGCCTCCGACCAGCAGGATAGCCGGCTTCTCCGTGATCAGGATCCTCTCGATGCGTTCCATCATGGCCGCAGTTTGCGCTCCGTGCAGTTTCTTGTCCGAGATCCCCTGGAGATGGTGAGTTGGTTTGGGGATCATCAATTGATCGAAAAGGAGTTCATCCATGTTGTAGGAGTAATGCTGTCCCGAATGAATGGTGAAAAAATCCAGGTTTCTTGACGAAAGGGCCCTGATGATCGGACTAAACATGATGATGCCAGGGCGGGTACCGATAACCACCGAGATTCTCGGATTCAGTTCATTCTTGTTGAGGAATTTCATTACACTGTACTCTCCTGGTGATTGTCGAATCGGGAACCGTCTTCAAGTGCCACGGTTTTCCAACGTCTTGTATATGCCAAAGAGTTTCGTTACCTGATTTTCCCAGTTGTATTTTTCCCGGACTGCTGCAATACCGTTCTGCGCCATCCTGATCCTCAGCTCCGGGTTCTCTATGAGGTCTCTTATGGCAGCTGCGATGGCTTCGGGCTTGCTGGCGTCTACCAGGATGCCGGATTGTTCCTCTTCGACGAACCTAGCGATATCGCCGAAGGAAGAGGCTACCACGGGGAGGCCGTATTTCATGTATTCAAAACCTTTGCGGCTGTTTCCCGTGGTGACCTGGGTGAAGCGGGTGCCCGGCTGGTTGGGCCAGAGACCAATCCAGGCGTTAGAAAGGAAATCTCCTAGCTGTTCAGACGGAACCCAGGATTGCATAATGATGTTGTCCATTATGCCCAGTTCGGCAATCTTCCGTTCTACTTCATTCTGTCCTTCCAAAACTGGGCCGACGAGGACCAATTTGAATTCGGGATGCGTTACCGATACCAACGCTGTTGCTTCGAGCATTGTGAAAAGGCCTTTTTCGCGGCTGCTGTTGCCGATGAAAATCGCCGAAGGCGGAGGGCGATAGGTCTTTGCATCCAAGGTCCCCGCTAGGCTGGGCACATTCAGGAGCACTTCGACATTCTTGCAGAGTTTCATGAACTTTCGTCTCTCTTGATCACCGATGGAGGGAATAGTCAGCACTGCATCGGCACGGGACGCAAACAGTCGTTCGGCGATTTCGATAGAGGTGCGGGCGAAGGATGTGGCGCGCAATTTCTTCAGTTTGGACGGAAGGTTTTGGCTTGGAAACTCGTAAGAATCATAGACCAGCCGGCCACCCTTGACGATTTTAGCCAGGACGGCGAGAGGAAGCAAAGAGATGTGGCAGCAATGGATCACATCCCACGAGGACTTCATCGCCTCCCTGAATGTCTTCGGGTAAAATTCGCATACGATCCTACGTAGGGTGCCGGAGAGACCCTCGCGCAAGGTTTCATCGAACCTTGCCTTGCTCTTGCCGTCGATGAAGGTGACGGGAAATTCGTATGAATAGGGTTTGCCGCTGGTAATCCAGGCGATCACGCTGACTTTGTGTCCTTCCCCGCGGAGTGCCCTGATCTCCAAGAGGAGGCGCGGTCCTATGCACTCCACGTGGGTTAGGAACAGAATCATCATTATGGTGCTCCTTGATAAGGCAATGTCCGGTGCGCCGCTGTTTCAGAAGTCACCAATCTGATTCCTTCTTTCCTGATATCAGCAGTGCCGGTGAACTTGCGGCGATTGATCTGCTGAATGCTCGATAGGACGACCGTTGGCGATCATGCTTGGCCCGACCATTCCACCGCCGGCTCCTCTGTCGTTTTAGCAACCCCGTGGGAGTGCTATCACGAAGGTTGTAATGGGAAAGGTGGTCCTACGTCATCTCTGCCGGCAATTTGGATAACGGAGCCCTCATTGTCGTCACAAGGGTTCCTGGCGTCTCGAAGCTGGGCAGAAACCGGTGGCACTCTCTGCAGAATGTCTTGCGCTGAAACCGCTTGATTGCAATGGAAAAGGAAATGATCACGGCGAGGAGCAAATAGACCTCGTGTTTGAGCATCACAGTTTGGACGGACCCCATAAGCAAGACATTGAACAAGGTGAGCAGGCTTGAGACCAATACGGCGCTCTGGAGTTGCGAGCGAGCCCTCTTGAACAATCTCCACAACCTCACAAAGGTCCCTCCCAGGAGAACGAGGATAAGCGATAGGCCAATGAGGCCGGAGGACATCATGAACTGGAGGACGAAGTTGTGAACGTATTCCTGGAGCCTCTCTTTTGATGTCTTGAAAACCTTCGCGCGGTACCCAAACCCCTGTCCCCATGCGGGGCTGGCGAGCCATTCCTCGAAGGCCGTCTGATATTCGGACAGCCTGTTCTGCGATTCCTGGCCGGTGAGTTCCTGCCGTTTTTGGATGAAATCCATGACTTTGGGTTCGAAGGATGTCAGCAAGACTACGACGACAATGCCCGCCATGGCCAACAGCAGTATCAACCGAGACATCCGCTTCCCCATCCTTCGGACCTCTGGGCTGATGTCGGTCTTTCGGTACAACAGGACGTAGACACCTGCCAGATTCAGAGGGAAGACGATCAGCCAGACCGTCCGGGAATATGTGAGAAAAAGCTTCAACACGAGGACGGCCCACAGGGCCATTAGGAGTGTCCGATTGAGAAAACGGCGTTTGGGAGCATTCCAGTAAAGGATCAGTCCTCCGAAAGAGAACGGAAGAGTACCCAGGAACAGCACGGACGCGAATTCCTGGCTCCAAAGCCGCTGGGTCAGGATGTGAACCTCGCCGTCGCCTGCCCCGACGAACAGGTCCCGTACGATCTGCACGCCCATCATGGTCAGCGTAAGGGCAAAAAGGCGGTTGAGATCGCTCTCTCTGCGGATGAAGAACGGGGTTACCAGAACTATGAACAAGCAGGAAATACGATACGGGTATTCGATGGCCCCCAGGAAGGCGACTCCATTCAGGCGAGAGAGAACAAAACCGACGGCATAGAAATACAGAAGATAGATCAATACGACCACAGTCAGGTGGTCCCCTAGGGCGCGATCCGCTCTGGCAAAGATTCTCAGGATGCCGAAGCTCAGAAAAACAGCGAGCACGACAATCTGAAATATGACAGGGAAGTCGATTGCCGTCGGGCGCTGGGACAACAGGACTTCGCCCAGAAGCAGGCAGACAAAGGCGAACTGGAAAAGCCAGCCGAGTTGGGCCTGTCGTTGATCGTCATCGGGCCGGAAGGCGGCCGCAGGCAACTGCGACAAAGTGATCCTCTTCATGTCAGCTTACCGACCCCCGGGCTTGTGATGTGGTTACACGCCCATTTGCCATGCGCTTGACCGATGCGGCCAAATCCCGTATAGACACCTGCTCAACGGCCAGCAGGAGGGCCAGGCTGACAAAAACCAGGAGGACTGGCACGAGCGGACGGTCGAAAACGATCCCCCCCCACAATGGTGGGACCGCGTAGCCGGCCCTCCATAGGACCTTTTCCGGCAGGTAAATCAGCCCGCGTCTTTTAGCATCATAGCAGGAGAGGATCTTGAAGGCGACGAGTCCCGATGCCGCACCGATGGCCGCCCCCTGGATGCCGATTCGGGGAATCAGTAAGAAGTCGGTCCCCAGCGTGACGACCATGCTCAGAAACATGTTTCTTGCTTCAACTCGTGGGTAGCCGCACATCCGCAAATAGATCTCGGAGGGACCCAGGAGTAGATTGATGTAACCGCCAACGGCAATGGTCAGAAAGACCCCCAACGCCGGCAGGAATCCCGGGCCGAAAAGCAGCATGACGTATCTTCCCAAGCCGAATGCGGCCAAATAGAAAGGGGCAGCAAGCCAGAAAAGGAGAGAGGCACGTTTCGAATCTCTTTCGGGAGAGGCCGCTTGATCGAGTCTCTCCGCTACCAGCTGTGGGGCGAAGGCGTAGCCGAAGGATATGTAAAAGAGATTGAGCTGAAAGGCGCTTCTGGCTGCGGCATTGTATTGGCCAACAGCTTGAGGGTCCAGAAAACAGGCGATGATCAACCGGTCGGCCTCACCGCCAGTGAGCCCGGATAGGCTTACAATGAAAGTGAACAAGGAATACGCAAGAAGAGCGGAGGCTCTCTCTTTCTCCGCCTCCACAGGCGGGGTCGGAAGTCCGTGGGTATATTTCTCCAGCAAAAGAAAGCCGATCATCACGGGAATAGCTAAAGTCACGAGATTGCCAAACATAACGTTCGACAGGGAGGATGTACCGGTCGCGGCCATAAACGCCAGCGCAATGACGAAACAGGCGGGACCAGAGACGTCTATGATCACTGACTTTTTCGGCGCTCTCAGTGCACGAAACACAAAAGTCATAGTGCGGCCGGCGGCCCAGGGTATGATGCTGGCGGCGCCTAGCAGGAGAGGAGTGATAGGCACGCCGAAATATTGAGAGATGCGTTCTCTGAAAGCGAACACGAGCCAGGAAAATAGAATGCCGAGCACAAGATTTACACCAAAGGAAATCTTCAGGAGATGCCGGAAATGGTGTGCGCCTTTCCTGACACTCTCCTCACCAAACTTGACAACGGTATTGTGCATGCCGAAGACACTAATTGCTCCAAAGATGGAAATAAGACTAAAGAGGGTGGAAAAGACTCCGAAATCATCGAGATTGAGGAGGCGGGCGCACAGAATAAGAACGATAAATCTGAGAAAGCGGAAGCCCACATTGTTGAGCAGATAGTAGAAAAAGGATAGCCCGAGCCTCATGCCTTAGACTTCTCCAATTTGTTTGTCTCTATCTCCCGCGCCCGTAACCAAAATGGGCCCGTTGAGAAGAAATGAATGATTGTTTTCCCCTCTTCCATCACGTTTCGCTCCTGTCTTTCATCCCTCGTCGCGGGCACCGCTTTTGCCCGCCCGCTTCAATGCCGGCGCCGTAGGCCGCCGCTCATGTCGAAAGGGCGGCCGTCACCCGAGCCCGGTCCTCAAGCCTATCCCGCGCGCCCCGATCCTTCCCCCGAGCCGTTTTCCGCTTTCGAACGATACCCCCCGTAGTACCTGTGGTAGTGCCGGTAATAGCCGTAGTAGGCGCCGGGCCCCATGAGGTCCCTTCTCGCCATGCTCAAAATCCCGCCCAAAATGTGGCAGTGGTTCTGGGCCATCAGCTGCACCGCAAGGCGCCCGGCCTCCCCGGTGGTGCAGTGGTGCCTGAAGACGAGCACCGCCCCGTCCGCATGGACCGCGAGCGAACGGGCGTCCGCAAAGCCGATGACCGGCGGCGAATCGATGACGATATGGCTGAAATCCTGCCGGAGCCGCCGGACCAGGCTCTCGAAGGCGGTCGAGGCGAAAAGCTCGTTGGGGTTGGGAGGCAGCGGCCCGGCCGGAATGAAAAAAAGGTTCGGGATTTCGGTGGGCAGGACGATCTTCTCCAGGTCGGCATGGCCGGTGAGGTGGCTGCTCAGGCCGACCCGGTTGTCCTGTTCGAAGACCTTGTGCAGCCTGGGTTTCCTCAAATCGCAATCCACGATCACGCACCGGCGGTCGTTCCCGGCCAGGGCCACGGCGATGTTCGCCGCCACGAAGGTCTTGCCTTCCATCGGGTTGGCGCTGGTGACCACGATGCTCTGGGGCGGAGCCCCGGAAACCGACAGCATGATCGCCGACCGGATCTGGAAAACGGCCTCGCCCACCATGGACATGGGCTTGTAATGCGCGATGAGGTCCACGTGGTTTCCCTGCGCCCGCAACTCCCCGGCGTCGGCCAGCGGCACCACTCCCAGCACGGGAATCCGGCAATTCCTTTCCAGTTCCTCGGTGTTCTTGATGGAGTTGTCCAGGTATTCCACGAAAAAGGCCGTCATGGTGCCGAGCATGGCGCCGATGACCGCGGCCAGGCCGAGAAAGAGCAGGGGCTTGGGCACCCACGGCTTGTACGGCGTTTCCGCCGTGTTGACCACCGACACGTTGCTCGCCACCATGGTGCTCGCGATGCTCGCCTCCTTCATGCGGGCGAGAAGCCCCTCGTAGAGGGTCTGGTTCGTCTGCAGGTCGCGTTTGAGAATGTGGTGTTGCACCAGGCCGTTCTGCAAATCGATGACCTTCTCCTTCTGAAGGTCGAATTCCTTCTGGAGCAGGTTTTCCGCGCGCAGGGCCGCCTCGTAGTCCGCCCGGACGCTCGCTTCGATGCGCCTGACCTCCTGTCCGAGCCGCTCGCGCAGCTCGCTCATCCGCGCGCTCTGCCCCTTGTGTTCCGGGTAATTGGAACCGAATATCTGCCCGCTTCCCGTGACCTGGCCCTGGAGATCGATCAACTGCTGCCTGAGCTGCGTGACCAGGGGGTGGTTGGTGATCAGGGGAGCGTCGGCTCCCTTTTCGCTGATCTGCCGGAACTGCGCCTCCTTGATCGCCCGCTCCGACTGAGCCACTGTCAGCGCCTTGCTCACCTCCACGTATTTCTGGACGATCACGTTGTACTGGCCTTCCTCCAGGGACAGGAAGTCGTGATTCCGCCCGTCCGCGTACACGCTTCGCTCGGAAATCTCCAGTTTCTTTCCCAGCCGCGTGAGCTCGTCCTCCAGCCACTGCCGCAACATGGTGTAGGACTGCTGCCGCGTGGTCATGGACAGCTTCAAATACTCCGCCTGGATGGCCTCCGGGAGCTTTTGCGCGAGCTTCTTGTCCGTCGATTTGAAAGAAACGTTCACCAGGTAGGAATTTTTGACCGGCTCGACTTTCAGGTTCTCCAGCAGGAACTGGGCGTACTTCTGCCGGACGACCTCGGGCGGGTCGTCCCTGTTGTCGGCTTCCATCTCCTGGTAGGAGGGGTGCTCCTTCAGGTTCAACGAATCGATGAGCCCGTAGGCGATGGCCCGGGACTGCAGGATGTTGTACTGGGTCTCGTAGAAGCGGTCCAGCTCGCTCGGCCCGGTGAGCGCCCCCAGGGGGTCCGTGCTGCTTCCGCCCATAATGGCCGAAGGGTTGTCCTGGATGATCTGGAGCGTCGTGGTCACCCTGTAGACGGGAGCCATCAGCAGGATCACCAGCAGGGTCGCGGCCATCACCCCCGAGAATGCGCCGATGACCCACCGTTTCCGCTTTGCCAGGATGTGCCAGTAGTCCCGGAGATGGACCTCCTGTTCTTCTTCCAGCGCGTAAAACGTCTGAGCGGGCGCCGGCACCGACGCGGAAGCCGACACTGCGATTTCGTTCGAAGGATGGTTCTGCATGGATGGAATCCTGTGATGCGTGAAAAATCAGGTGTCGCCGGGCTTCCCGCCCCGAAATTCCGGGATGGGGGCCCGTGGCGCGTGAAAAAGGGTGCCCGGCGGGAGGCGACGCGGGCGGGATAAACCCCGTCCCTTTCTACGGACCGATGTGCCGGTCAGACGCGCGAGGGAAGTACCTCATGCCCCGCCGCCCGATGCCGCGGACTTGGGCGCACCGCGGGTTCACAGCGCCGCCGGGTTCAGGCCGACGCTGCCGGGCAGAAACATCTTGATGTCGAACAGGAACCGCCGGGTTGGGCTCTCGTGAACGTACACGATGTCGTTCGCCTTCAGCGCGACGTCTTCCTGCTTGCCCCCGGTGATCCGTCCCAGGTCCACCGGGAGGGTGCTGC
>ERZ795032.79-NODE-79-length-139861-cov-7.751692_pt1:12500-139861 | contig 139861 bp, 142 predicted proteins | sample MGYA00375124_ERZ795032 | MGnify/ENA primary metagenome ERZ795032 (study PRJEB30167, sample SAMN05720154) | activated sludge metagenome | isolation source: Anaerobic digester | place: China | collected 2015-12-16 ... | reverse complement strand
TATTTTGAGGGTGTTGTTCGGCGTATGGAAAGAATATACATGGAGACTAAATCCAATTATATGCGCAGCTATATGGGTCATTTCATGAGTGATAAGAAATGTCCAGCCTGTGATGGAACCCGTTTAAGACCTGAAAGCCGTAGCGTGACTGTGGCTGGTAAAAACATTCCAGAAGTAGTGGAAATGCCCATAAAAACCTCTTATAAATTCTTTGAATCCCTGGAGTTATCAGAAAGAGACCAATTCATTGGCCATGAAGTTCTAAAAGAAATAAAGGAACGTTTGAAATTCCTGAAAGATGTGGGTTTAGATTACATAACTCTAGAAAGATCTTCTGGGAGTCTTTCCGGCGGAGAAGCTCAAAGAATACGCTTGGCAACACAGATTGGCTCTAGATTGGTTGGTGTTCTCTACATTTTGGACGAGCCCAGTATAGGACTGCATCAACGTGATAACCACCAGCTCATAGAAACCCTTAAGAAGCTAAGGGATATTGGGAACACCCTGATTGTGGTGGAACACGATGAAGACACCATACTCAATGCTGATTATGTGGTGGATATCGGACCCGGAGCTGGAGAACATGGGGGTTGGATAACAGCTACCGGAACTCCACAGGAAATAATGGAAAACCCTGATTCCATAACTGGCCATTACCTATCCAGAAAGGAAAGCATACCCATTCCTTCAAACCGTAACATTCCCAATGGAAATTATTTAATTGTGAAGGGTGCCAGAGAACATAACCTTAAAAATATTGACGTAAAATTTCCTATGGGAGTTTTCACCTGCATTACAGGAGTTTCTGGATCAGGTAAGAGCACTCTAATAAATGATGTTCTCTACAGAGGACTTTATGGTACTCTGAACCATAAACACTTAAACCCAGGTGAACATGATACTATTACCGGCATAGAACATGTGGACAAGATTATTATCATAGATCAGTCCCCTATAGGACGTACTCCGCGTTCTAACCCTGCCACTTATACTGGGGTGTTTACATATATCAGGGAAATATTCGCTCAGACACCCACCTCTAAGAAGAGAGGTTATAAACCTGGAAGGTTCAGTTTCAATGTTAAAGGAGGAAGATGCGAAGCCTGTACCGGTGACGGTATTATCAAGATTGAAATGCACTTTTTAGCCGATGTTTACGTGCCCTGTGAAGTGTGTAAAGGTAAAAGATATAATAGAGAAACTCTTGAAGTTCGTTATAAAGGTAAAAACATCTCTGAAGTCCTGGACATGACAGTTGAAGAGGCATTGAAATTTTTTGATAAAATTCCCCGTATAAAGAAGAAATTACAGACCCTGGACGATGTGGGATTGAGTTATATTAAGTTAGGACAACCCGCCACCACTTTATCGGGAGGAGAGGCTCAGAGGGTGAAGTTAGCCAAGGAATTGAGCCGTCAAAGCACTGGCCACACACTATATATACTGGATGAACCCACAACCGGATTGCATTTTGCAGATATCAGGAAACTGCTACAAGTTTTGGGACGGCTGCGTGATGGGGGTAACACTGTTCTGGTGATAGAACACAACTTAGATGTGATTAAAACCGCCGACCATATCATTGATTTGGGACCTGAAGGTGGAGATGGTGGGGGAATGGTAGTTGCCCAGGGTACACCAGAAGAAATTGTTAGCAGTGGGTCTTATACTGGAGAATTTTTGAAAGAAGTCTTAAATGAAGCTCAAGAATCATTAAATCAAGGAATAAATCAAAAAAAAGAACTCAGTGAACCATCAACACAAAAAAACGGCAAATAAGCCAGATTAGACATTAAAAGAAATACTTTACCAATAAAGGTAATCTTTTTTTCTCTTAAACAAGGTCTAAATCAGTTTAAAATTATTATATTAAACTTATTCTGGATATTGCCAATTTTTTTGATTCGATTAGTCCCTAATTAATATAACATGTATATTAATATATTAGACTATATTAATGAGTAATAGGAGATATTAGAGTCATGAGATTCTAATAACTCATCTTAAAAAAACCCATTTGAAAAAAAAATCAGTAAAATCTATTCATGAGTTTAGTGATCTTAAATTGATGAATGTCCAGTGATTATGGGGATTGTTGTGGGATATGGTTAATTAATGTATAATAAAGATCATAAATCAATTAACATTAATCGAGGGTAATAATATGGTAATTTATTCAATTCTACTAAGTTTATCTTCAATAGCACCAACGTTTAACGCTTCAAAACTACCTATCAATGAAGATTACCTTCGTTTATTAATGCTTATTGTTGTGATTATTCTAGTAGCAATAATTACTGAAAGGATTGAAAAAATTCGAAAACTGAACGACTTGAACAGACAACTCCAAAAACAGAGTGAAAAACTGGAAGATGCTAACCAGGAGTTGGAGGCATTTGCATATTCTGTTTCTCATGATTTAAGAGTTCCATTAAGAGCTATTGATGGTTTTTCGCGAATACTGGTTGAGGATTATGAGGATAAACTGGATGAGGAAGGAATTAGACTCCTAAATATCGTTCGAGAAAACACTGCCAAGATGGGACACCTGATTGACGATATTCTACTTTTATCCCGAGCTAGCCGCCAGGAGATGGTTTTAAACGAAATTGACATGGCTGCCCTGGCAAGAAGCGTTTATGATGAATTCCAAACCGATGTAACAGACAGAGATGTTGAGTTCACTGTGGGAGATATTCCCAATGCATATGGTGACCGGGCAATGCTTGGTCAAGTATTCCAAAACCTTATTGGTAATGCTATAAAGTTTACGAGAAACAAAAACCCGGCTATTATTGAGGTAGGTGGTGAAAAAGAGGGGAAAGAGATAGTATACTATGTTAAAGATAATGGAGCCGGTTTTGACATGAAATATATTAACAAACTTTTTGGCCTCTTCCAGAGATTACACAGCCCTGAAGAATTTGAAGGAACTGGGGTTGGACTTTCCATTGTACAAAGAGTTATTAGGCGACATGGCGGGAGTGTATGGGGTGAAGGAGCAGTTGGTGAAGGTGCAACCATCTATTTCACTCTGCCCAAAGATAAACCTAAAAAAAAGAAGAAGTAAATTCATGATGTTTTATATTTGAATTGTAAGATTTTGATGGTTTTAATAGAGTATTAAAAGGTGTTTAAATGGACGTTGAAGAAGCTGAAATTCTTTTAGTGGAAGATAATCCAACTGATGCAGAACTTACCATGAGGGCTCTTAAAAGAAGAAATCTGGCTAACAAAGTAGTCTGGGTTAAGGATGGAGCAGAAGCTCTTGATTTTATATTTGCAACTGGACAGTTTGGAGATAGGGATTTTGAAAAGATTCCAAAACTTATATTACTTGATTTGAGGATGCCTAAAGTTGATGGTTTAGAAGTACTACAAAGAATAAAAGCTGATGAAAAAACCAATCATATTCCAGTAGTGGTTTTAACATCCTCCCAGGAGGATAGAGACATAGTGGAAAGTTATAAGTTAGGGGTTAATAGCTACGTCAGCAAACCAGTGGAATTTGATGATTTCATAGAAGCAGTTTCTACACTGGGATTCTACTGGATGTTGATTAATAATCCTCCTTAGTGATGTTATGGAAGAAATGATTAGAGTTCTAATCCTTGAAGATGTTCCATTGGATGCGGAACTTATAGTAAGAGAGTTAAAAAGAGAAGGTTTCGAATTTGAGAGCCATCTTGTTGAAAGAAAAGATGATTACATCAGAGAAGTAGACCTATGGCAACCCCACATCATACTGGCTGACCACTCCCTACCCCAGTTTGACGGAGTTTCGGCACTCAATATTGCCCAGGAGAAATCTCCACACACACCCTTCATCTTTGTCAGTGGAAAGATAGGTGAAGAATTTGCCGTGGAAATGCTAAAAAAAGGGGCAACAGATTACGTACTCAAACATAATCTCTCGAAATTAGGATACGCTGTGCAGAGAGCTCTTAAAGAATTACAAGAACGTTTGGAAAAAGAGAAAGCTGAAAAAGCACTGCTGCAGAGTGAAGAGAAATACAGACTCATGGTTGAAAACCAGACCGATGTGGTGGTAAAATTTGATCCAGAGGGACAGATCCTCTTCGCCAGCCCATCATTCTGTGAGGTGCTGGGACGTAATGAGGATATGATTGTTGGTAGCAGCTTAATGCCACTGGTACACCAGGAAGACCAGAAAAAGACACTCCGCACCCTGGATAAACTGAATAATCCTCCATATGTGTCTTTTCTAGAACATCGTCTTTTAACCAGGAATGGATGGCGCTGGATTTCATGGGCCAATAAAGCCTTATTGGATGATGAAGGAAATTTAGAAACATTTGTTGGAGTGGGTCGTGACATAACTGAACGTAAACTGGCTGAAGACAGGATAATGAGATCACTTAAAGAAAAAGAGCTCCTGCTACGTGAAGTCCACCATCGTGTGAAAAACAATTTACAGATAGTATCCACTCTCTTAAGTCTTCAATCATCTGAAATCGATGATGAAGGTATGCAAGCCCTTTACCGAGAAAGTCAGAATAGAATAACCTCCATATCACTGATACATGAAAATCTGTACCAATCAGAGGATTTGACCAATATAAATTTCAAAAACTATGTAAAAAGTCTGATAGATGACCTCTTCCACTCTTTTGGTGTAAACCCAGAGAAGATCAAAATTAACATACAAATAAAAGATATTATTATGGGTATGGAAACCGCTATCCCCTGTGGCCTTATCATTAATGAGATGATCTCTAACACCCTGAAACACGCATTTCCTCATGGTGAAGGGAATATAGATCTGGAACTGTCTGAAAAAGAACAGGACCAATATTTATTGAAAATTAAAGATAATGGAAAACCATTTCCTGATGACTTTGAAATAGGAAATACAAACACATTAGGAATAAAACTTATCCAAAGCCTGGTAATGCAGTTAAATGGAGAGTTAACAATGAATAAGGAAGATAAGGAGTTCTTAATTGAGTTCGATGAACTTAAATATAAGGAGCGGATCTAATGGCAAAATCCCGTATACTGGTGGTTGAAGACGAAGCAATAGTTGCCATGGGCATTAAACAGAAATTGGAAGAACTAGATTATGAGGTAGTGGATATTGTATTCACTGGGGAGGATGCTGTTGAAACGGCATTGCGAGAAGAGCCAGACCTGATTTTGATGGATATTGTCCTGAAAGGGAGTATGGATGGTATTGAAGCTGCAGGTAGAATACGGAATCGGTTGGATATCCCTGTGATTTACTTGACTGCTTACTCAGATGAAGAAGTCCTGGAAAGAGCCCGTATAACCGAACCCTACGGCTATATAATCAAACCATTTAAAAAGAGTGAACTTAATGCTAATCTGGAAATGGCGTTATATAAACATGCCGAAGACCAGCAAAAGAGTGAAAACCTAAAGAAAAAAATATTAGCAGATTTTTATGATTTCATCATGAATATGCCCACCGCTGCAGATCAGTCTGATGTTGAACTCAGGAACACCCTACTTAAACTCTTCGCATCACGACTTGAAGAGGAGATGAGGCCCCGTTTTGAGCAAGAACTGGGAGATACTGTGGAAGAAAAAGGTATAGATGATCTAGAGGGCATTTATAACGCCTACCTTGACTGGGTAGCACACCTTTTCACCGAATTCGGTATACAAACAAAAATAGATGCTAAGGGCAAGGAATATTTCTTTAAATTCCTTAACTGCCCCTGGCTGGAAGATGCGAAGAAAAAACCTGTTTTCTGCCTGAACTGTCAAGCCATAATACAACAATCCTTCGATTGGACTGGTATGGAGGGCAAAGTAGATAAGAGGGCCACCATTGCTGAGGGAAGGGAGAACTGCATCTTCAAATTCAATGTACCATTCATGGAAAAAGATAAACCTGGAAAAAAATAGACCAAATACTTATTTTAATTATCTTTTCCTTTTATTTTATTTCTTACTACAATTCTTTTTCTAATTCATCCACTATACAGCCGTCTCTGTAGAATATATCAATTATTGGACCATAATCCATTCACCAAATTATTAAAAACTATATTGACATTATAAGCATAATGATTTTTATCTAAATAGATCAATATTCATTGTGAAATCATATCATAGATTAAATTTGATGAATTAATTACAGATCTATCAAAAAAAAGAGGTTGTGGTGATTTAATGAGTCTCATTATAACTTACATTGGGAGCAAAGGCTGCGTAATGGCGGGTGACAGGCGAAGTATAGGTTTTCTAGGGGATAAAGACCAGAGAGAACTCCTGGAAGAGGATTTATACTCAGGTAAGATTAAAACAGATGAAGAACTCACCAAAAGAGCCAAAGAACTTGGTATAAACCTTAAAATAACCGATGAGAGCCAAAAGGTGAGGAATCTTGACAAAGTACTGGTGGGTGAGGTAAAAGTTCGGGCCACTCACGAGACCAAACGTAAAAGGATTTACGCTACCACCAATGGTTACTACCAAGTCGAGCTTACTGGTTCAGAGATTGAAAATATTAAAAGCGGCAAAACCTCAATCGTGATATTCGGGAACAAACTAACCAAAGAAATTGCGGGTAAACGCCTTAAAAAACATTGGAAATCCAAGATCAGCCTGGAAAAGGTGGGAGAAATATTCGAGAATGTTATGCGAGAAGTAGCAGAAGCCACACCTTCAGTAAGTCCACAATACGATGTCTTCATCATCCATCCCCAGATGGATCATAAACAGGCCCTGGAATTACTCAGAACCACCATTATCAGTGATGTTAAAGAACTGGAAAAATGGCGAGAAAGCCTTCGGCAGGAAATGCTTTCCCAACAACGGGACATTCAGATGGCAAACCGAATCATAACCCAGGGTGAAGTAGGGCGAGTTAAAAAGGTTGAAGATGATAAAGTTGAAGTAATACTCTCTGAGGGTGTTGAAGCATTGAATATGGACTGGAATGTCCTTGCAAAATCAGGAGCCACCATCATCATGAAAATGGAAAAACCAACTTCACTGAGTCTGGGTGACCTGGTGGTTATTGAAGATGAAAATCTATGCATTAAAAAGAACAAAACCCCTTTAAGCTGTGATATAATACTGTGTAAATCAGAATGACTTGGCACTTTATATCTAACTGATTCAAATACAATGATTCAAATATTATGTTAATCAAGGTGAATACATGAAGTTAACCTTTCTAGGAAGTGGTGGTGGACGCTTTCGCCACTATAACTCAGCGCAGGATGACCGGCGGATTTAGAATAGACGGTATCGATGATAAAAACCTGCACCTGGATCCTGGGCCCGGGGCTCTGGTAAGAAGTTACCAGTTCGGTGTGAACCCCCTAAAACTCCATGGAATCCTGGTATCACACTCCCACACCGACCATTATAGCGATGCTGAGGTCTTAATTGAAGCCATGACCCGGGGTATGACCCGAAAAAAGGGAATGGTAATTGGTAGTCAAAGTGTTATTAAGGGATACCAGAAATGGGGGCCCTGCATATCTGAATATCATTTGAGTAAATCAAAAGTGGAAGTTATGGAAGCTGGAGATGTATTTAGATTTGATGATATTAAGATCACAGCCACACCCACTATACATGGAGATCCCAAAAACATTGGTTTTCGCCTGGAATGGGATGGATTCACTTTATCCTACACATCTGATACTGCCTACTTTGAAGATCTCCACCGGCACCACCAAAATGCTGACGTACTCATTGCCAGTGTAATTAGGCCTGATAACGAGAAGATCAGAGGACATCTATGTGCAGATGAATTCCAATTATTATTGGAGGAAACTTCCCCTAAACTGGCTATTATGACTCATCTGGGAATGAAATTCATCACGGATCATCCTGTTCAAGAAGCCATTAATATAACTAAGAAAACAGGCATTAAAACACTGGCAGCCCAGGATGGTATGGTTATTAACCTTGATAAGTTCAGACAACAACAGACCCTGGATGAGTACTGATTTATAACTTGAAGAAAAATAAATGATGATATGTTTGCCTCGGTGGCTCAGTCTGGTAGAGCGCGTGACTCGTAATCTCGTGGTCGGGGGTTCAAATCCCCCCCGAGGCTTTTTTCCATTATTTTATCAAAAAGATAATATGAAATGATTTAATTTGCAAATTTCTAGTTTAACCTGTTTTTAGATTAAAATGACCCTTATTGTTGTGAATAATTAATAATTCAAATAAATTAAATACTTTAAACAATATATGAATAAAATAATTTAAATGGTTAATCGCATTAAAGCAACTTCAACTGAAATATCCAGAATATACCTTGAAAATGGTGTGTAGATGGATTTAACTTACATATTCGTGCAACGATTATTTGGTTTCATACTGGGATTGTTACTATTTTACATGACATTCAAGTTGCTTAAGGCCTTGAAAAATAAGGAAATCGCTCTTTCAATGGTTTTTTTGCATGAAAAAAGGATTATAAATCTTTTCGGTTTGACAGTGATCAGTGGATTATTAACGTTTTTTACTGGTTTAAGTTATGTTTTTTTGGGTAACAGTGTATTTATTGAACTTTTACTGGATTTAAATGCCCTGGTGATGTTATTATTTACCTTTTTCTTGCAGAAATTAATGAGGAGGGGAGAGGAATGATAGACATTATCATTGGCGCAATTATAATCATTTTGACATTTACCGCATTATGTCTCCCTTTAAAGATATTCTATAACCTATTAAGGTATAAAAAAGCTTCTTTAGGTTTAATTTTCAATAGATTAGATGAAAGTATAACTGTATTTAAAATCTACGCAATTGCTGGTTTTATTTTTTCAATCGGAAGACTATTAGACCTTTTAAACATAGTTTCTGCATCTTCAGCTGTTGATGATCTGGCAACAGTTTTAAATTTAACAACAGTTATAGTCCTGATTTATGCATTTTACAAACTGTTAAATATAATGCGAATCGAAGATCAGACAGTCTAAGTCAACTATTCATTAAAAACTATTTTTCAATAAAATGAATTAAAGCAAAATAAGCATGATGCCAAATAGCTAATAAAATGCCTTAAATATCTTCGATGAGCATTCAATTGAGCTAAGAGCATTTATTAGGTGATTTAATGAAAGTAATGTTTAATGAAGGTCTGGTAATGTGCCATGAACACTACCATTGTCCTTATGAAAGCTGCAAGCACTATTCCTGGCACGAAGAAAAAGAATCCTGCAAGACCCGTAGGTGCCAGAAACTAAGGCAGATGGTGTCCTGTACCAAAACACCTATAAAAAAGGATGATAAATAGCAAATTAATTTAATATTGTGGAAAAACTGGAATTTAATAAAAAATTTAAAAAGCATTTTAATTTTTAAAAACCGTTTTAAATACTGCAGGGGTTAATGAAACCGGACCTTAACAGATGATCAACTAGTACCATGGCCACGGCGGCTTCTGCCACTGCTGTAACCCTGGGACAGATACAGGGGTCGTGCCTACCCTGGATTTCTATCTCTGTTTCTTTGATGGTCTTAAGATCAACAGTTTTTTGAACAGTGCTTATTGATGGGGTGGGTTTAACAGCAATTCTGGTTACAATAGGCATGCCATTGGATATTCCACCTATAATACCTCCACTGGTGTTAGTGGTTGTTTTTATCTTGTCTCCATCGATGTAGTACTCATCGTTGGTGGCGCTGGCTGTTGCTTCTGCCAGTTTAAAGCCAAAACCAATCTCGACACCCTTCACTGCACCAATACCCATTAATGCCCTGGCCAGATCAGCATCCAGTTTATCGAAAACAGGTTCACCTAACCCTGCCGGGACACCGAAGGCTATGGTTTCCACCACACCCCCTACAGAATCTCCTTTTTCTTTGGCATCCAGGATCTTTTCTTCCATGAGTTTGGCTGCTTTCTGGTCAGCACATCGCACTGGATTCTTTTTGGCGTACTCTTCAATCTGACCATAGGCAACGTGTTTGGCCTTCACATCACCCACCTGGGTTACATGGGAGACTACATTAACATCTAACTGGGCTATGAGTTTTTTAGCCACAGCTCCGCCAATAACATGGCCAATGGTGGTCCTTCCACTTCCTCTTCCTCCCCCACGGTAGTCATATGCACCGAATTTGGTGGTCCATGTGAAATCACCATGTCCAGGGCGAGGCTTGTCTCGGAATGGTTCATAAGCAGCCGAATCAGCATCTCTATTGTATACCACAGCAGCAATGGGTGTTCCATCTGTTTTTCCCTCAAATATTCCGGAGAGAATTTCAACCTCATCAGTTTCTCCTCTGGAAGTAGTTATTTTGCTGGTTCCAGGCCTGCGACGGTTTAATTCTTCCTGTATATCCTCACGGGACAGTTCCAGTCCCGCTGGGCAGCCATCCACTACTGCACCCAGTGCAGTGCCGTGGCTGGACCCAAAGGTGGTGACTCTGAACAAATTCCCTGTAGTGTTTCCTGCCATTTAATCCACATCCATCAAACTGTGATTATAATATGAGTAATAAGATAAATAGAATTATGGTATTAATTCATTAGATTTTTTGCTAAATTATCATTTAGTAACAGCATATAATGCCTGGTTATATATTTTTCCTTCTTTAAGAACACTCCTTTTTAGGATACCCTCCAGATGAAATCCATTTTTTTCAAGAACCCTTCTTGAAGCCGTATTATGTTCCAGGGGTTTGGCGAATATCCTTTTTAGCCCTAAATCATTTAATCCATAGTTTACAATCCCGTTTAAAGCTGAAGATGTTATTCCGTTACCCCAATATTTTTCTCCTAACCAGTATCCGACTTCTGCAGATATTTTTTCAATATCCTCCCCTAAAGCAAGACCAATACCCCCAACTGCTTTGTTTTTAACGGTTATTGCAAAATTGGATTTCGTCTCATCATTATTGGTTATATCTATCCATGTTTTTGCATCTTCAATTGTGTAAGGGTGTGGGAAAAGATCTCTCATATTAACCGCAATACGATGATTGTTTGCATTTTCTGCTAAACTTTCAATATCTGACTTTTTCCAGCCACGCAAAATGCACTTATCACATTTAATTTCCATATTTTACACCATTAAACATTCTATTCATCACTTATTAATAATGTCTAATATAATTATTTCAGAGTTTCATATTCAGGAGATTGAGGCATGAGTGAATCCATATTAAAAATCTATGAAAAACTTTACAAACTTTACGGTCCTCAGGGTTGGTGGCCTTTAATGGACCTGGAATCAGAGAATCTGAATAAAACTGGTGCTACCCATGGTTATCATCCCTTAAATTATGATCTTCCTGAAACAGAACATCAGAAATACGAAATAATCTTAGGATCCATTCTCACCCAAAATACTGCCTGGACATCGGCAGAGAAGGCATTATGGAACCTTAAAAAATTAAATGCAATTGATCCGGATAATCTGCTCCAACTGGATGAGGATATTCTGAGAGAAGCTGTTCGTCCGGCTGGTTTTTTAAACCAAAAATCAGTTTATCTGCAGGAAATTACCCGTTTTTTCCTATCACTGGAAGGGATGATACCCACTAGGAAGAAAATATTAAAGGTAAAGGGCGTGGGTAATGAAACTGCAGATTCGATACTACTCTACTCTTATAAACAACCAGAGTTTGTGGTGGATGCCTACACCAAGAGGATTTTCAGCCATCTGGGAGTGGTAGATGAAAAAGTTAGTTACATGGAGTTGAAAAAACTCTTTGAAGATAATCTACCTCCAAGTGTACCTATTTATCAGGAGTACCATGCTCTCATTGTGGAACATGCCAAACGATATTATCGTAGAAAGCCTTATAATAAAATTCCGAATATAATGTAGTTTCATTACTTTTTCATTGACAAAATAATAAATACATAAATGGAACATAATTAAAATTATCAATATAAACTATAAAACCAATTAATGGTGTCACTATGAAAAACCTCATTGAAATAAGAGACATCTTGACTAAAAATAAGGAGATAATAGAGGAAAATTATAATGTCAAAAAAATAGGAATCTTTGGTTCCTATGTTCGAGGAGAAGAAAAAGAAGATAGTGACCTGGATATAATTGTGGACTTTTCTGAACCAGTAAGTTTATTGAAGTTAGTGAATTTTGAGAACTTCTTACAAAAAATAACCGGTGTAAAAGTTGATGTAGTCCCTGAAAGCGATATTAGGCCCGAATTAAGAAATAATATTCTTAATGAGGTTAGTTATTTATGAAAAGGGATATCTCAATCTATATTAAAGATGTGCTTGAAAATATAACCCGCATTGAAATATTCATTAATGGAATGCAGTATGATGATTTTGTTAATGATGAAAAAACTCATTATGCAGTTATAAGATGTATTGAAATTATTGGAGAAGCTGTAAAGCATGTCCCCCCTTCCTTTAGAGAAAAATATCCGGAAATACCATGGAAAGACATGGCTGGCATGAGAGATAAAGTCATTCACTTCTATTTTGGAGTCAATTTAGAGAGCGTGTGGTTAACCGCCATCAATGACATACCAGATATTAAACCCCTCATAGAGAAAGTTTTAGAAGAATTTTAATTATTATGGTGATAATATGCAATTCCCAACCCGTCGCATGCGCAGGCTTAGAAAAACCCCCCAGATTAGGAAGATCCTCCGAGAAACAACCCTTCAGGCAGAAGATTTCATTTATCCCCTCTTTGTTAAAGAGGAGCTCGAAGAAGGTGCAGGGGAACCTATTGACACCATGCCTGGCCAGTATCGTTACAGTCTGGAGGATTCTGTGGATGAAGCTAAAAGGCTGGAAAAGATGGGTCTTCAGTCTGTTTTACTCTTTGGAATGCCTGAAGAAAAGGATGAAATGGGAACTGCAGCCTATTCTGATGATGGGATTGTGCAACAGACTGTCAGGCGCCTTAAAGCAGAAACTGAACTGGTGGTAATCACCGATGTCTGCCTCTGCCAGTACACCAGCCATGGGCACTGCGGAATTGTGGAAGGAAATGAAATTGTTAATGACGAAAGCCTGCGATTGTTGGCCAAAACCGCCCTGAGCCATGCGGAAGCAGGAGCAGATATTGTAGCACCATCTGATATGATGGATGGCAGGGTAGGTGAAATTCGGAAACTGCTGGACGATGGCGGTTTTCAGGATACATTAATCATGTCATACTCCGCTAAATATGCATCATCATTTTATGCCCCATTCCGGGATGCGGTGTGTTCAGAGCCATCCTTCGGAGACCGTAAAACCCACCAGATGAGTCCTTCCAATGTTGAAGAAGCACTACTGGAAACAGAACTAGACCTGGAGGAAGGTGCAGACATAGTAATGGTAAAACCAGCCATGGCTTACCTTGATGTTATCAGCAAGGTGAAAGAAACTTTCCAGGTTCCCACTGCTGCTTATCAGGTAAGTGGTGAATATTCAATGCTCAAAGCAGGGATAGAAGCAGGATATCTGACTGAAGAATCCATCTACGAATCATTGCTATCGATTAAAAGAGCTGGGGCCGATCTTATAATCTCTCATTTTGCCCCTGAGTTTTTGGAAGGAAATATTCATGAAGAATGCTGAGTTAACTACTTGGAAAAAATAGGTATAATTATATGTGCTGAGGTGAAATTTTGGACCCTGTTTTTGTAGGTAAATGCGCCCAGATAGCATCTGTACTGGAAGTTAGTGGACATCCCAAGCCAGGAAATGTCCATAGAACTCAGAACTTCTCTGACATGGTTTTTGAAGATTTTCTTCTTAGCGGAATAGCCATAGGGAAAACCATGGAAAAAGCCGCGAAAAATGGGCTAAATTTGAGTGATATACACGTAAAATGGGGAGAAATTGGTCTTGGAAGTCTAATCCTGGATGCAGTTACTGAAACAGATCGCTGGGTGGCTAACAACACAAATCTAGGAATCATCATGCTGCTAGCTCCCATCTGTGCTGCTGCAGGAATGATGGAAACTGTTGATGAGTTGGGGAGTAAAATCCATCAGATAATGAAATTAACAACCGCAAAGGATGCTGTAAATCTTTACCAAGCCATCAATATTGCTGATGCTGGTGGAATGGGTGAACAGGAAGAATTGGATGTCGGGAGTGATAGTTCCCTTCAGAAACTCCTAGACGAAAACATAAACATGTTCCGTGTTCTGGAAATGTCATCAGAATGGGATCGCCTATCATATGAACTTACTAATCAGATGCCCGTGACTTTAGATATAGGTTTTCCATTATTTAAAAAAATAAAAACAGAATATGGTGTTAATGAGGCTACAGTGCAAACATTCCTCACCATTCTAGCAGAAGTTCCCGACACTCTCATCAGCCGTAAATACGGAGAAGAAAAAGCCAGAGAAGTGTCTCAAGATGCAAAGGCTATATTGGAAGAAGGCGGAATATTAACTAATAATGGTCTAAAGTTAGTGGAGAAATTTGACCAGGAAATGATAAAAAACGATTTGAATCCTGGAACCACTGCAGATTTCACAGCATCATCCATTATGGTGGCATATTTAGATGGTTATGATGATTATAAATCCAAATTTTAATGATAAATCAATTAATAATAGATAATCAAATACATCAATGAAGTAGATTTTATAGAATACATATCCAATAAGAGTTATCGAGGTTTACAATGATAGATAAGATGATCAATCAAATGCACCTGTACGAGAAGAAGGTGTTAAAAGCCATGGGAGAGGCTGGAGGAGAAGCCTTACCTGAAGATGTGGCTGAAAGAGAGGATTTAAATATAAAACAAGTTATGAGTGCTGCAGGCGCACTGGAATCCAAAGGAATTATTGAAGTTGAGAAGGATGTGGATGAATTCTTGAGTCTGGGCCCTTCCGGTGCAGATTATGCTCAGGAGGGCTTGCCTGAGCGGAAGATACTTGAAGCCCTTAATACTGAACAAACCATCCATATGAAGGATCTCTCATCAAAATCAGGAATCCAATCTTCAGAGGTAAAAATTGCCATTGGATGGCTTCTTAAAAAGGGTTGGGCAGCCCTGGACAAAGGCCAAGTCACAATTACTCCACAAGGTGAAAAAGCATTAGAAAAACCTGGAATTGATGAAATTCTCCTAAAAACTATCTTGGATTCTGGGAAAATGTTAACCATTGATGGTTTATCATCATCCCTAAAGGAAGGATTCCAACTACTCAAAAAAAGGAAAGGACTTATTAATTTAAATAAAAGTTCTAGTTACACATTGAAGGTTACCCCAAAAGGTCAGGAAATCCTGGATCATGGCTTCGAAATTAAGGAGGAAGCCACTCAACTTACCCATGAACACCTGAAAACTGGTGCTTGGAAGAATCTACATTACCGGGGATACGATATAAATGCAGAACATCCAATTGTCTTTCCTGGTAAAATGCATCCTTTGCAGCGTACTATTGAAGAAATACGTCGAATATTTCTGAATCTTGGTTTCACTGAATCCAGAGGCACCATACTCGAATCAGCATTTTGGAACTTTGACTGCCTCTTCCAACCCCAGGATCATGCGGCTAGGGAGATGCAGGACACTTTCTATGTTAAATCACCTGAAAGCACCCAACTACCCTCTGATAATCTGGTGGAAAAGGTGTCAGAGGCTCACGAAGATGGTGGTCAGACCGGGAGTGAGGGATGGGGTTACGAGTGGGATAAAGATGTAGCCCGGCAATCAGTACTTAGAACCCATACCACCTGCGTATCTGCCCGTTTTTTGGCGGAGAATAAACCACCCCTAAAGATGTTCTCTGTGGGCCGGGTTTTCCGCAGGGAAACCATTACTTACAAGCATCTTCCAGAGTTCCACCAAGTTGAGGGTATTGTGGCTGCCGAGGATATAAACTTCAAGAACCTGCTAGGAATACTCAAAGAATTTTACCATCAACTGGGCTTTGAAGTTCGTTTCAGACCAGCATATTTCCCTTACACTTATCTTTCAACAGAATGTGAAATTTACCTGCCAGAGAAGCAAAGCTGGATAGAACTGGGAGGGTCGGGAATGTTCCGCCCCGAAGTTTTAGAACCATTAGGAGTTGAAACACCAGTCGCAGCATTTGGACTGGGAATTGAACGCCTGGCTATGATACAACTGGGAATTAAAGATATTCGAATGTTATACCAGAGTGATCTGGGCTGGTTACGCAACTTACCAGTCACCCAGCTTTACAGTGAAAAATAAGTGCATATCTTAAAAAAAGTTGGCGTGGGGATATAAATAAAAAAACAATACATTGCCCTGGCTACAATAGCAGTGATTATGATCTTAGCTATTGTAGTAAACCTGGATTTTGTTTCTCAACCTACAATATCCCTAGATTCTGTTGAAATAAATGAGTATCAGGGTGAAAAACTCTCTTCCATTAATGATTTCCGTGAAAACTCCATTAAAGGAACACAAAAGGTTGACATTAATACTTACCATCTGGAGGTAAGTGGACTTGTTGTAAAACCCAAAAATTACACCTATGATCAGGTTAAAAATTTCTCTAACTACCAGAAGGTGGTTAAACTTGACTGTGTGGAAGGATGGAGTGTAAACATACTCTGGGAGGGAGTTCTGGTGAAAGATATTCTAAATGATGTTAAACCTTTACCCCAAGCCAATACCATTATTTTCTATGCAGTAGATGGTTACTCAACATCATTCCCCCTGGAATATGTCCAAAAAAACCAGATAATAATGGCTTATAAAATGAACAACGCCACTATAGCCCCAGAGCGAGGTTTCCCATTCCAACTGGTGGCTGAGAGTAAATGGGGATATAAATGGATAAAATGGATTAACAAAATTGAACTATCAGATGATCCCAATTATCAGGGATACTGGGAAAGCAGAGGTTACTCCAATACTGGCAATCTCAACGAAAACTTCCTTAAATAGATGCCGAGGGGGAAAATGGATAGGAAAACCACCAAAAAAATAGTTCACATTACCCTATTAATCTTAATATTCCTTGTAATCTTATCTGGCCTGGGAATTGCATATTACCCAAGCATAGAATTTATCACGGTTGGCTTGCTGGATAAAACACTCTCATTCCAGATACATAACATTTTATTCCTACCATTCCTACTGATCCTCTTAATTCACCTATTTTTCTCATGGTTATGGCCTAAAGATAACATTCTAGAATTATAGCTTGAAATTTGCATAATTAGAACTTTTAAAAAATAGAAATTCCATAATAAAAAATCATAATTACTTTTCTGTTTATAACAAAATTTATAAATCACTATCCCTTATGGTTATAATTACCATAAATTCAGTGAAACAAATTCTGTAAAAGGAATAATTAATATTTTTTCTAATATTTGAGGTTATAGATGAAATCTGATAATATTTACGGTGCTAAGATTTTAGATCTGTCATTGGAAGTTGAAGATCACTTAATAATTTCAGATCTTCACCTGGGCTATGAGGAAGCACTGAATTATCAAGGAATAATGATACCCAAATTCCAGTACCCTAAAATCATTAAGAGAATAGGGGAGATTCATTCCAGGACTGACTGTGAAAAGGTAATTATTAATGGCGATTTGAAACATGAATTTGGGAAGATCAGCCGCCAGGAATGGAAGGAAACCTTAAAATTCATTGATTATTTGAAAGAAAGATTTGAGGAAATAATCCTGATCAAAGGCAACCATGACCCATTAACCCCCATAATAGCCAATAAAACCGATTTAGATGTATATCCTCGTTATTCAACTGGAAATTTCGTGGTAATGCACGGTGATAAGATTCCTGATAATTGGGATGATATTAAAGAGGAAAATATTATAATTGGACATGAACACCCTGCAGTGGGAGTAAGGAGTGGTGAAAGGATGGAAAAAATTAAATGTTTCCTTAGTGGCGATTTTCGGGATAAAAAGATGATTGTATTGCCATCTTTTAACTTTATAACTGAAGGTTCAGATGTTCTCAACGAAAAACTTCTCTCACCATTCCTGAAAGAGGCTAATTGGGGTGAGTTGGAAATTTTGGGTGTTGAAAACTTTGAAACATTCTATTTTGGTAAAATAAAGAATTTATTAAAAGTTCAACAGAAACCTTACCCTCATGATGAGCATTTCATAGATTTTTTCAAGATAAAATGATCACCAAACAGGATAAAAAATATTCAGATAGGGATATTTATAAGATTTTACATCCCTGGGCCAGGGAATGGTTCAAGGGAAAGTTTGAAACATTTTCTGAGGCTCAAAGGCAATCCATTGTGGATATACACCAGGGAAAAAATGTCCTGGTCTCCTCACCCACAGGTTCTGGTAAAACATTAACTGCTTTTTTATCCATAATCAGCGAATTAACCCGTCTGGCAGACCAGGAAATCCTGGAGGATAGAGTTTACTGCCTTTATATTTCCCCTCTTAAGGCACTGGATAATGATATTGAGAAAAACCTGGATGAACCATTAACAGAAATCGAGAAGATTGCCGACCGCGATTTGGGCATCCGTAAAGCAGTACGTACCGGTGACACCAGCCAGTATGAAAGGTCTAAAATGCTCAAAAACCCTCCCCATATCCTTATCACCACCCCTGAATCTCTTTCCATTCTCCTGTGCGCACCCAAGTTCAGGGAGAAATTATCCAAAGTTCGTTACGTTATTGTTGATGAGATTCACTCTCTGGCCGAGAACAAACGTGGTGTACATCTAAGTTTAAGTCTGGAAAGATTGGAACATTTAACTGGAGGTTTTGTTCGTGTAGGGCTCAGTGCAACTGTCTATCCCCTGGAGAGAATGGCTGAATTTCTGGTGGGCTACCATTATGGTCAACCGCGTGATTGTCTGATTGTGGATGTTAACTACCTTAAACAACTGGACATGGAAGTTATATGCCCTGTTAAGGATATTATAGCTACGGATCCTGACGAGACAAATAAAGCTATGTATAAAATGTTGCATGAACTCATTCAGGAACATAAGACCACCCTTATCTTCACTAACACCCGTAGTGGGACGGAAAGTGTTGTTTTCAATCTTAAAAAAAGGTATTCAGATAGTTATACTGACCAGAATATAATGGCCCATCATTCCAGTCTTTCCAGAGAGTTGCGACTGGAAGCTGAAAACAAGCTTAAAGAAGGAAAGCTCAAAGTCGTGGTTTCATCAACCAGTCTAGAGCTAGGCATTGATATTGGTTACATAGACCTGGTTATACTGGTATCCAGCCCTAAATCAGTTTCTAGGGCCCTGCAGAGGATTGGTCGTAGCGGGCATCAACTTCATGAGAAGTCTAAGGGCAGGATGATGGTGGTGGACCGTGATGACCTGGTGGAATGTGCACTCATACTTAAAAACGCCCTGGAGGGTAAGATAGATGAAATACACATTCCTGAAAATTGTCTGGATGTTCTATCCCAGCAGATCTATGGTATGGCCATTGAACAACGCTGGGATCTGGATGAAGCTCTGGAACTTATTAGGAGGAGTTATCCTTACCGTGAACTGAGTAAAGAGGATTATCATAGTGTTCTGAGTTATTTGGCTGGTGAATATACCCGTCTTGAGGAGCGTTATGTTTATGCCAAGATATGGGTAGATTGGGATGAGAACAGAATGGGTAGAAGAGGTAAACTGGCCCGTATGCTGTATTCAACCAATATTGGCACTATCCCTGACCGCAGCGCCGCGGTGGTGAAATGTGGTGGCGAGGTGGTCGGCCGCATTGAGGAAGATTTTATGGAAAAACTCCGAAAAGGAGATAGTTTCGTCCTTGGCGGTCGTATCTACCGTTTCAATTATGCCAGGGGGATGAGTGTTAATGTAAGTCCTGCTTCTGGACCACCAACTATTCCCTCATGGTTCTCAGAACAACTACCCCTGTCTTTTGACTTGGCCATGGAAATACAGAAATTCAGGGGGATTCTGGAATGGGAATTTAAGAAAGGCAGAAACAAGGAAGATATTATCGAATTTATACATGATTACCTCTATCTTGATCACAACGCTGCTAACTCCATATACCAATATTTTAGAGAACAATATCTCTATGCAATTGTCCCCAACCTGAAAACGCTCCTAGTGGAATATTACACCGGATTTGGGGGGCGTAAATTTGTGGTATTTCACACATTATTTGGTAGACGGGTTAATGATGCTCTCAGCCGTGCTCTGGCTTATGTAATCGCCAGGAGGTACCGGCACGATGTAATGATCTCCATCTCTGATAATGGATTCTACCTCTCCAGTGAGGGTAAAATTGGAGGTTTAGAAGCTTTCCAAGAGTTAACCACCGAGAATCTGGAAGAATATCTTAAAGAGGCTATTGACCGTACAGAAACACTGGCAGGACGTTTCAGACATTGCGCTGGGCGTTCTCTTATGATTCTGAGGCGTTATAAAGGCCAGGAGAAATCTGTGGGCCGTCAGCAGGTTAAAGGAAAAATTTTACTTAAATTTGTCAAGGAACTGGATCCCAACTTCTCCATTCTAAAGGAAGCCAGAAGAGAGGTTATGGAAGATTTCATGGATGTTAAAAATGCCAAGAAAGTTCTGAAATTACTTGAAAGCGGTAAAATGGAGATAAAACGTATTGATACCAGAATACCCTCACCATTCGCATTTAATCTGGTTTCTCAGGGATACCTTGATGTGCTGAAATATGAAGAGCGGATAGAGTTCATCCGCAGGATGCATCAGGCAATTATTAAGGAAATTGGAAACTGACAATACTATCTTTTTTATATATACTCCTCCAATTTTCAGGATATAATTGAACTTATTGTGAAAAATGGCACTTAAAATGAAGAAAAATATTTCTCTTGGTGAAAATCACGTAATAACAGTCTTTAGGTGCCAAGTGAAATAATATTTCTATAAAATGTTTTCATGATTATGAAATTATAGCGGTTTAATTGAATGAATCCTAGAGCCCATTGTGATATTATGAATAAAATAGAAGACATATCTAACTCTAAAACTAAATTTATACGTGTAGTATGGTGTGATAACGCTAACATCATCCGGGGTAAAGCAGTTCATATAGATACGATTCATGATAAGGACATCTTAGTAGGTATTTCTCGTGGTCAGCAGGGAGTTCCAGTGATGTACGATGGAGTGGTAGATGGTTCTGGATTGGATCCTGTTGGTGAAATAACATTAAAAGGTGACCTGTCCACTTTAACCCACATACCCTATGCACCAGGACATGCTCGGGTAATGGGGGATATGATTAAAAACGGAACCCCGTGGAAAAATTGCCCCAGGGGATTTCTTAAAAGAATGATTAATTATGCTCGGGATAATGGTTTAGAAATTAAAGCCGCCTTTGAAAATGAATTTTACTTGCTTAAAACTGATGATGTTCACAGAGAAATTGAACCATCAGATTCTACTCCATTTGCCTCCACTTACTCCATGGATCTAAATCATGAAATAATTGACGATATCGTTGAATCTTTAACTGACCAGAACATTACTGTTGAACAATATTACCCGGAATCTGGTCCTGGTCAACATGAAATAACCATTAAATATACTGATGCTTTAAAGGCTGCCGATAACCAGATTATTTTCAGGGAGACTGTCAAAGCCATAGCCCATGAACATGGACTCATTGCATCTTTTTTACCCAAGATATTTCCAGATACTGCAGGAAGCGGATGTCATGTTCACATGAGCCTGTGGAAAGAAGGTCTTAACATTTTGCATGATTCTGAAGATGAATATGGTCTTTCAGAGACGGCTGGAAAGTTTATTGCAGGATTAATACACCATTTGCCTGCACTGATGGCTATTTCCACCCCTATTCCGCTCTCATATAGTAGGATTGGTCCAGGGATGTGGAGTGGAGCTTACCAGACGTGGGGTTTCAACAACCGTGAAGCCAGTATTAGGGTAATCAAGGACGATGACGGTGATGTGAGACATTTGGAGCTGAAACCCATTGATGCATCTTCCAATCCATATCTGGCTATGGGTGCAGTTATTGCAGCGGGACTGGACGGTATACAAGAACAGTTGGAGTTACCAGAACCGATCCAGAAAGATCCTGCCACCTTATCATCTGCTGAAATGGATGAATTAGAAGTAAAGTCACTTCCCAGTGATATGAAAGAAGCTCTCCTTAACCTAAAAAAAGATGAAACTATTTTAGGAGCTATGGGGCCAGAACTTTCTAAATCATACTTGGCAGTTAAAAATGTTGAATATGAAGAACTTAGAAAGTTACCTCATAAAAAAGGCGTGAATTTATTGCTAGAAAAATATTAGGCATAAGAAAAAAAGGATTTATACTTCTTGATCATCGATTTCATAGGGAAAATGTTGGCTCCTTTGAAACAGATTTTATTAATTTTTGTGCATTTTCCAATTCCTGATCTCTTCCAGTGACTGCAAGCCATATCGATCCTTCTGCTCCTGCAACGCCTCCAGCAGCTACAATTTCCGCCTTCACACCGGTTAAACTGGAGATGGCTTCGATCTCTGTGAATACTTCCCCAACAACTGGCAGAAGGCGGGGTCCATGGGCACCAGGCGAGTTGAGTTTCAGTGCCAGTTCATCCAGATCCGTGCTAACTCTTTTTTCCAGACCAACTGGGAGGATTAGGCGAACACGACGACCAACCACAGTTTCAAGTGATGCTAATATGGTTCCTCCTTGAGGATGGCCGATATAAATAGCTGCTTTCTTCCTATTAACATCAAGAGAGTTGGCGCCTTTAAGAATAATGTCTCCTTGTTTAAGATCATTGGCTACATCGAAAATGGTGAGTCCTTTTTTCCATTTACCATTTACTATGACCACATCCCCTGGAAACTCAGTATTATCAGGTAGGCGACCATTTTCGGTTCTAGGTTGGGATGGTGGCAATACAATACCCCTGAAAAACCTTTTCCTTGAAAAACCCTCAATTTGACCTATGCCGGATAATATTTCCTCTGCAATATAACCATTGGTGGTTCCTGCAATAATAACCACAGTTCCAGATTCAAGGGCTTCCTGAACTGGAATATAATTGGTTAATGCCTTGGCAATTAGTCTTTTGCCAGATGCAGGTGTGATCATAAACTGTTTTGTATTCATTTTTCCACCTATTGTTATATAATATGAAAAATTTAAAAAACATGGAACTTATTCATCTAACATACTGTTTAACATTTTCTCGAACGACAGCAGATGCTCCAAAGCTTTTTATTCCCTTTAACATTTCTGGGAACTTATTTTTGGGAATAAGAACGTTTACTTGTGAAAAACTGCTGCCTTTTACAGTGGTAGGTTCATCAGAACAGTACTCATTGGAGAGTAAGAAATCTTTAACTTCATCCATTCTGTGGTTGGCGATGTTAAATTTCACATCAAAGTATTTTCGAGCCTCGATAGCACCAAATAGTTGTTCGAATATTATTTTAGCCTTCTCTGCTTTTTCTGGTGTGCAACTGGGACCAGCATATAGTCCTGCACTGGATTCCATAATGGTCTCCAGAATTTTTAGACCTGCCTTTTTAAGGCTGCTGCCGGTTTGGGTGTTGTCCACTACCAGATCTGCTCCTTTGGCTATGTAAACCTCTGTAGCACCATCGGAATTGATAACCTGAACCATTTCATTATCTCCATCCCATAGACCCCTGATCTGAACTAGTGGTTTCTTTCCACCGAAAACTTCCTGGTACCCTTCATTTTCCATGAAGAACTTTCTGGTTAGGTTAGGATACTCGGTGAAGCATAGTATGGGGTTTTTCCTGTCTTTGTTAGCTCTGAAAAACTCCGTGAGTGAATCATAAGGATCATCGCTGGGCACTGCAACGATGAGTCTGGTTTGACCGTAATTCAGGTCACCAATCTTTTTTATGAGTTCTCCTTCCACATTTACTGACTCCTCTCTCACCCAGTCCTCTCCGATTATTGCTAGATCCAGTATTCTCCGGTTCAGTTCTACTGGAGCGCTTTGTGGTCGTGTGAGAAATCCTTTTATCTCCGGGTCATTCAGGATGGATATTTCATTATCCTCTTTACCTGGCTCGTATCCTCGAACCTCATAACCTGCATCAACCAATAATTGATAAGTATTTCCTCTGTTAACGTTGTTAAGACTTCCTTTAGGAAGGCCAATTATTATTTTGTCCATTTTAATATCTCCACTAATTTTTTTATCACATATACGAAATTTTTAAACTTAATATCAATTTACATCATCATTTTAAACCAAAATTAGTAAAATTGCTCGAATAATCGGTCAAATTATAGGTTGCCATGAAATTATCATAACCCATGCTGTAAATCATTATTACTCCCGCAGCCCATAATATTCCCCCAATTATAAGGAATGCAAGCCCCCAGTATTTGGCGTTTTTTTCTTTTCTGGTTACCAGATAAACCCCTGAGGCTACGGCTAATGGGAGGAAAAATATTATGCCGATTACCCCCAAAAGTTTAGTCAAGAAGTAAGACTTTCTGAGTTCATCTAAATTCACTTCATTGTTATGATTATGAGAGTTTTTCAAGTTTTCACTAATTGGATTACCACAATTTATGCATCGGTCGGAATTTTCTGGATATTCCACACCACATTTTGGACATCGCACATTATTCACCAATTTTAGAATGCATCACATTACATATTTAATTTTAGTATCAGTAAAATTTTTCACGTACAATTAAAATTTGAATTAAAATTTTTTTTACATTAATGAATAATTATCATAATGAAACAAAAGTCAGTAGATAAAAAGGTGAGTAGATCATTTTTTTAATGATCTGTTTTAATTATATTATCTGATCAACTGTTAAACCAGAAGAATAAATGAAATAATAATATCAACTTCTTATGCAGGTATAGTATGAGTAATCCATGGAAAAAAGATTGGAAAGTTAATCAGAACTATAAAAAGCTTTTAAAAAGTCGTCAAAAACTATTAAAGCATTTGAATTGGAATAAAAATAAAAATAATATTTTTATAATATCTGTAGCACTTATCGTTTTTATTGGTATCATATTATCCACATCATTACAGTGGAACTTTCCAGTGGACGCTGCAACTTCAACAGATGCCCCCAATATCACTCTGGCAAAAACCAATGACTCTATTGTCGTTAAAGAGGGACCGTATGGGAATATGAGTTCTAATGTTACCATAGCTTATATTGTGGGTGTGCACCCTCGTGAATCTGCTTCACACCAGGCTATTGTGGAATCAATTCGCCAGAGTGATGGATCTTTAAATAAAGCATATTATCTTTACATCATTAAAGCTCCAATTTATGAGGATAACTATCCTGCCGAGAGAATGAACGGACAGTTAATGGCAAATAGATATGTTGTGCACGATATTATCAACAACAGTTATCAGTTGGCTGTTGATGTGCATTCCAGTAATGGTAGTTACGCGGCAGAGCGATTTGTTTTTGTACCTATCTATGAGAATAAATCAATAACCATTGCCCAGGATCTGGATAACAGTATTTCATGGCTCACATATTATTATCCGTCAATTGTATCGAGCCCGGAATATGTCACAATTCCCCTTATAGAATCAGGGATCCCTTCTATAGTTTATGAAACATACAAGTATGATTCTAATACTACAACCAGAGAACATGCCCAGGAATTTATACGAGTAATTGATAGAAGCAAGATTTTTTAGAGTAATGTTAACGAACATCTACATAGATTATAAATAATAAGTTTTATCAGAACTCTAAAACCTGCCGGATTGAGTATCCCTGTTTTTTAAAGTCTGAATTAAGAAATTCCACTTTCTCTATATCCACCCGTATCAAGTGGAGATCTAGTGGCAACGATTTGACAAAATGCATATCCATACCCTTAATTTTAATCACACGCCGATATTCAGCCATTTCCTCCACTATATTGGCCTGTCCTGTGATCTGTATCCCACAAAGACTATCCCTATCTGTGTAATCTTCATATATCGCCATTGAAATCTTTGAACTGAATAGTAGATTGGCAAACTTTTCTCCACCCTCAGTAAGGATGTAAATATGTCCCTGATTATAAATATATTCCAGTGGCGTGGCTCTAATCCTTCCAGATGAACCAGTAGCCAGAGTGCAAGTGTTATGCTCCTTCAGGAAGTTTTCTACCGCTTCCCGGAGTTGTGAAAGTGGAAGCCTGTCCAATAAACTGTCTTTAATGTCTTTAAGCCGCAACGCCCAGTCAACTATCTCTTCTCTGTTAAAAAGATCCATTCCCTGAGGTGGTAGGCCTTCCTTGGAAAGATATTCGGTAAGGGCCTGATAATCATCATCAGTTAAACGATCCATTTCCAGACGTCCCCCGAAGACACCTAATTCCAGAACATCATCTAAACTATCTTCAACTTCTCTAAGGACACTTAAACCTTTAGATCCGCTAAAACATGTGCAGAAAAGGGCAATTTTTTTTCCAGAAAGCCATTCCTGTTCATTTCGTAGGAAAGCTTCCATTTTTGGATGGATCTTGCCGTTGTATATGGGGGAGCCCATTACTATAAAATCAAAGTCTCTGAGAGAATCAGAAAATTGTGAGATCGGGTAACGGCGGGAGGGTCCCATAATAAGAGAAATAATGTTGGATGCCTCCCAGGTTGTTCCATACTTGCTTTCATACAAAACAAGGGTTTTAATCAACTATTTACCCCCATGTTATTATGATGTAATTAAATTGATTTCCAAAAAAATAAAGGGAATATAAAAATTTAAGAATTTCCTATGTTAGTTTGAAGCTTTTTACTATAACCTCAAAGAATGGTTTACTAGCCTCAATATCTGAACCGCCACCAGTGGCGAACATTAATAGGTAAAGTGTGTTGTTCTTAGTGAAATTTATCAACCTTGCATAGGAAGTATTTCCCTGAGTGTCGTTTCCGATGTAGCTCATATCACTGGCATTTGCACTGGCAATGTTTATGGTAGTGTTAGTGAAATTCTTACCTGATCGAGCTTGTTTTGCAAATTCCTTTGAAGTATCAGTCATGTTACTGGCACTTGCATTAGAAACCTTCAGAATCAATACAACACTGCCTTTTGCACCCTCAGACGATTTGAATTCCTCATTTTGCACCATTATCAAAGTTGCATTGGCATTTACTTGGCTGGTAACATTCCATGTGTCAGGATACTGAAAAGACATTCCACTTACTGAAAAATTTGTGGTAGGAATGTTCTGATCTGATGTGCATCCAGATACCATCACAACCAGCAAAAAGACCGCCAATAAAATAATATATTTCTTCAATTTGTACCACCTTCATCCTTAATATCAAATAATTATTATATTAATGCTATATATCACCCTAAACATAAATAATGATTGGCCTGGAAGGTTATGTTTTAAGAAAAACCTATTTTTATGAAGTTAGTCCAGTAACCATAGGGAGAGTCCATTTATTCATGACCAATAAAAACGAACAAACACCTCTAAAACTCAAAGAAAAACTCATAGAGGATTATCAGAATAAATCATTGGAAGATTTAAAAAACGGGCAGGAAATAGAGACTAATTATGGATCCTGTTACCGTTTCACCAGTGAAGAAAAGTTAATAATCAATCAACCTGAAAAAGATAAAATTGACCAGTGTTTAAGGGGTGATTTAAAATTAATAAAAGGAATAGGTGAATGCAAGGAAAGAAAACTTAAAGAAGACGGATATTTGTGTATTGAAGATCTCAGAGAACACCCGGTTTACTCCCAGGATGCTTCTGAATTATTAGAAAATATGGACAATGACAATATTTCCCCATTACTGCAATGGATATCTTCAAGGTACTCCTCATCCCATAGGTTTAATCTTCTCTTATCCTCACTATCGGGAATTGAAAACATGCTTTTCATGGACATAGAGACACTTGGACTTAAAGATGTGCCATTGATACTTATTGGGGTTGCAGAAGTATCAGGTAAGGGTTTAATTATTAATCAATATTTATTAAGAGATTTGAAGGAAGAAAAAGCAGTTTTAGAAAGTTTTATCTCTCATCAGAATCGTGATAATATTTATGTTACATTTAACGGCCGCAGCTTTGACGTGCCCTTTATCAGAAGCAGGATGCGCTACTATGGGATGAAAAATAAAATCAACACTGAGCATCTTGATCTGTTCCATTTTTCACGAAGACAATGGAAAAATCAGCTCCCCAACTGCAGACTACAGACTCTGGAAAAGCATCTTTTTGGTTTGGAAAGGTGTGATGATGTTCCCAGCAGCAAGGTACCAGAATTTTATCTCACGTATCATAAAACAGGGAATATTGGACCATTAATACCTATAATAGAACATAACCGGGAAGATGTGATAACTCTAGCTAAAATATTATCTCTCCTTAACAAAACTACGGATTTAGTATAACACCCTAATTAAGTTTTGATTTTCTATTTTTTTATAATTTAATTTAAGAATTTTAACAATTTTTTTAGGGGAAGAGTATTTATAATATCTTCTTTCTGAGCCCATCCTCTGCGGACAGTGGCTACACCCAATTCCATATAATCTAAATCCTGTGAATTATGAGAATCACTATTTACTGCCAGTTTGCAGCCATGTTCAAGGGCCATCTTCACATGCACATCCTTCAAATCCAATCTTTTGGGTTGTGAATTCACTTCAAGCACTGTTCCTGTCAGGGCCGCTTCTTCGAATAATTTTACCATATCTAATTTATAGGCTGCCCTCTCTTTAAGTTTTCGCCCGGTGGGATGGCCTAATATATTCACATATTCATTTTCAAGGGCATTTCGAATTCTCATATACATTTTTTCCGGTTCCTGACGAAGATCGTAATGCACTGACGCAATCACCACATCTAAGTCATCTAAGATATCTCTGGATATGTCCAGTTCACCCTGGGAATTAATATTAACCTCCGCACCCTTTAACAAGATAATTTCGTCGATTTCGCTATTTATTTTATCAATTTGGTTCATTTGTTCTTTTAATCTCTTATCATCCATCCCCCGAGCAACTGGCAGGGTAGTGTGATCAGTGATTGCCAGGTATTGGTAACCCTTATTTATAGCTTCCAGTGCCATTTCCTTAATTGTGGAAGCACCATCACTCCACGTGGTGTGCAGGTGAAGATCACCTTTTATATCCCCATATTCTACCAGTTGGGGAAGTCTTCCTTCTTGAGCGGCTTCTATCTCCCCTGTGTTCTCACGAAGTTCCGGTGGAATGAATTCCAATCCCAATGCCTGAAAAACATCAGCCTCTGTTTTTCCAGCCAGTCTCACATCATCCCTGAAAACTCCATACTCATTTAGTTTCATTTTTTGGGATATGGCAATTTTACGCAGCTGGATGTTAAGTTCACGGGATCCAGTGAAGTAAACCAGGGCCGAACCAAAATCTTCCCCACGGAACACCCGTATATCGGCATCCATACCATTGAACAATCGCACTGTTGACTTGGAATGTCCCTTGACAATGACTTCATCAACAAGGTCCATCCGGGTGAAAAAGTCCATTACATCATCAGGGTGGTTGGTGACTGTAAGTACATCAATATCACCCACGGTTTCCTTTCTGCGACGTATGGAACCAGCAATTTCCACTTGCTCCACCACCTCCAAAGAACCAATTCGTTTTTTAATTTCATTGGCCAGAGGAATGACATCACCCAGTAACTGCCTTCCCGTGCTTTTCCGTGCAAATTCAAGGTTTTGAAGAATTTTAGCCTCAGTTTTTACTCCCATACCTTTCAATCTCCGGATATGATGGCGTTTCGCCTCCCTTTCAAGGTCATCTAAATTTTTGATACCCAATTCATGGTACAGGAGTTTTATCTTCTTGGGACCTAATCCCTCTACTGACATCAATGAGTCGAGATCCAGAGGAAACTTGACTTTGAGATCTTCAAGGTACTGCAGTTTTCCAGTGTCCAATACTTCCTGGATCTTGTCATGAATATGTTTACCAATACCAGGTAGCTCCTCTAGTCTGTCCCGTTCTGCTACTTCAGCAATGTCCACACTCAGGGTTTCAATAGTATGGGCTGCCCTACGATAGGCTTTGGTGCGAAAATCAACACCGTCCATTTCCAAATAATCAGCAACACGATTGAGGATGGAGGCAACTTTCTTGTTTTGCATGTGTATTTATTATGTATTTTTTTGGACTAAAATTCTTATTTTTAAAAATGAGAAAGAATTTTTTTAAAAATAGAATATTAGAACTATCTACAAATTTTAGTTCTATTTACTATAGTTCTGGATAATGTTTGGTTGATATTATTCTATTCTCTTTTATTCCCACCAACCAGGGAGGCTATAGCTCCAAGAAAGCTCAAAATAGCAAATAATACAAATGATATTCTGGTGCTGGTAAGAAATTCAGGGTAGTCCTGTTTACTTATGATGGAACTTCCCATAAACAGGACCAGGACCATCAGGACGATTCCCATACCTGACATCTGGCCCAGAACACGCATAGTAGTCACTGTTGTAGAGGCCACTCCATAAAGGCGTGATTCCACTGTACTCATAATAGCATTGGTGTTGGGTGAAGAAAACAAAGCAAATCCTAAACCTAGAAGGCCCAATCCAGCTACAATTATCAGGATATTTGTGTCTTCTGCCAAGAATACGAATAATGCACATCCCACGGTATTAAAGATCATTCCCAAGGCAGCTACATTTTGTGGCTGTGTATTATCTGATAGTTTACCTGCCAGGGGAGAAAATATGGTCATCATAACCGGCTGTACTGAGAGCACAATTCCTGCCCATTGAGGGTCCAGTCCTTTAATATATTGTAGGTAAAGGCTGAGCATGAATATTATAGGTGCAGCAGAACAGTAGCTGATAAATGCTGCCAGATTGTAAAGGGTGAAACTCCAGTTATTGAAAACCTTGACATCCAGAACAGGACTTTCCATACGATTTTCAACAAGATAGAATATAATTAAACCAACCAGACCTGCAAAAATGAAATAAAATCCCTCAGTTTCTGGTAAAGTTGACATTCCGTACATTAGGGTTATCAGGGAAGATCCTATAATAATTGCACCGACGATATCAAATTTTTCTCCTTGGGCTTCCACCCATTCCCCTTCAAGCAGTGTCACTGCTATAGTGGCCAGAATTCCCAGGGGTACGTTGAAAAAGAATATACTTCTCCAACCAAAATAGCCTGTTAGAAAACCTCCTAATACTGGTCCCAGAAACAGTCCTAAGAATGCTCCGGTGATGGTTATTCCCAGTGCCTTGCCCCTTTCATTAGAGGGGAAGATGGATGCAATGATGGCAAAGAGGTTTCCGAAGATCATTGCACTTCCTGCACCTTGCAGGATTCGGAATATGATGAGCATCTCCGTAGAAAAAGATAGGGTGGCTAGGAATGAGGCTATTGTGAATATAATTATTCCACAAGTGAAAATTTTTTTCCTCCCATAAATATCGGCAATTCTGCCAAATGGCACCAGGAAAACTGCTAATGATAAAAGGTAAGCAGTTGGCACCCAACCTAGAAGTATGGCGCTGGCTGCGAACTCATAGCCAATAGAGGGCAGGGCAATGTTAATGGATGATCCCACGAATGGAGTTAAAAATGAGGTTAAAACCGCCACTATCAATGCATGATTTTTCTGTGAAACAAACATGAACAAACTACCAAAAGTATTCTTAATTGCACTAATAAATTTATACAGAGTGTTATGTCTTCATTGATGATAAAATTATAGAAATTCAATTAAGAAAACAGTAGCATTAAATAAAACCATAGCATCAAATAAGTACTATATAATAAATTAACGGATTACAAGAATTGAGTGCTAAAAATGAATTAATTTGTAAAAGGAAGGGACAATGCATAATAAGAAACTGAAAAAGGCCACCTTTGGCGCTGGATGTTTCTGGGGAGTTGAAGACATCTTCAGGAAACTGGAAGGAGTTATGGATACCCAGGTAGGATATGCTGGTGGGGATTTTGACCATCCTTCCTATCAGGATGTTTGCTCTGGAGTTACCGGTCATGCCGAAGTGGTGGAAGTAAATTATGACCCTGAAATTATTTCCTACAATGATCTTCTGGATATTTTCTGGAATATACATGATCCCACCACCCTAAACAGACAGGGCCCGGATATAGGCACCCAGTATCGGTCTGTTATATTTTATCATAACTCGAAACAGGAAGAATTAGCTTTAGAGAGTAAAAAAAGTCTTGAAGCATCAGGTCGCTATGAAAGGGAGATTGTAACTGATATTAAACCAGCCGGTAAATTCTGGAGGGCAGAAGAGTACCATCAGCAGTATATTGAGAAAACCGGTCGGAAAAGTTGCCGTTTCTAAGTTGTCGCTAAATGGTGCATTTGGTAATATTAATAATTTTAAATTCAATTATTACAAACCAAGTAATCCCTTAAGGTTTTTAAGTTTATTCTCATCTCTGATGAATCTGGGCGGTATACTCCGCTGTATGGAACCTTTTACACCCAACAGTTTTTCCATTTCTGGTGAAACAGCATGATAATTTCTACCAATCTTATTTAACTTTTTTTGACTGATCTGGATTGCTTTATCAAGCAATTTACTTTTTTCAGGGTCCCCCACAACCATTACCATGTCCATGGTATCGGAACGTTTAGGATGTGAATTATGGGGATATTGTTTGCGGATGGCTTTAATGGTATAGATTTCGTTTTTATTATTTTTAAAATCTATAACATCTCTTATGGTAAAGTAACCGATAATGTAAAGTGCTTCAGGATATTTGTCTTCTTGATATGGTTTTAGTCCAGCGTAAAATACGAGAAGATCATCATTGTTTAGTTTCCTCAAATAAATGGCCTTCCTTCCTTCATCACCATAAGTAAAGTTGATAAACTCTGGATCCATGTGCACTCTACGAATTGCTACCTTCTCAGGAAGATATGTGGAAAGTTGATTGCCTTTAAATCCAATTAAATCTTTATAGGTTCTTTTTTCTAGACTATTATCATCCTTTTCAGATAAAGGAATATATTCATAGCTACCATCAGAAAATATTGGCCCTAGAACCCCATCACTAGATTTATCAATTCCCACACGTAGTAACATGGCCTTTGTGTTATGTTTCAGGATAATCATCTCCAATTTACAGTAAACCAATAAATCTGTCTTTCTCTGACTTTAAACCAATTTTCACTATTTATTTATTATCTCAATTCATAATAATGATGATTCCGGGATATCTTATAAAGGATTGTCGCAATGCCGAGTCTTAGTCTAAATTAATTTCAATCATAAAAATTTATATTAAGAGACTCATAATTTAAACTAGATATTTAACTCTATATTCATTCATCAACCAATTATAAAGTGTAATAGGTTTAAAAATGAAGAAAATCCTGAAATTGTTTGAAAATGACCGTTTCGCAGCTCTTAGCAACATTGAAGTTGTGGATATATCCCCGGGGAAGGCTATAACCCGGATGGAAGTCAGTGATATGCACCTGAATAGCATAGGAACTGTCCATGGAGGGGCACTATTTACGCTATCAGACTTTACGTTTGCATTGGCCGCTAACTCACACGGAACGGTTACTGTAGCCATAAATGCAAACATATCCTATCTTAAAGCAGCCACAAAGGGAGTTCTGACCGCCAAAGCTCGTGAATTATCAGTCGGTGGTAGGATTGCTAGTTATACTGTAGATGTTTATGATGAATCTAATGATTTAATCTGTGTGTTCCAGGGGATGGCCTACCGGAAGCGGGACAAAATAAGTGATATGGTAGATTATTCTGATTAGAATAATAATGTTATAAGATTCTGAGAAATAATTCTTTGGAGGAGTCCCTATGGAGAAAAAAGAAATAATATTCCTATTAAATGACGATTTTATGAGAGAACTGGAAGCTACCATGATTTATGCGCAGAATTCCTTTATAATGGAAGACTGCGATCCAAGCCGAGTCACTGAAGCAATATCTGTGGATGAAATGAGACATATGTGGTGGCTGGCAGATCTTATAACTAAAAGAGGGGGCAAACCAACCATGAAACATAAAGAACTTGATTTTGGCGGGGAAAATCTACAGGAGATGCTTGAAAGGCAGATAGAATTAGAATCTGAGGGGATCGATATTTACACCCATCAAATTGAGATTATTGATGATGAAGAAGTGGTTGGAGTTTTGAAACATATCTTGGATGAGGAAAGACGCCACCGTAAGGAGTTCCGTGAACGTCTTGAAAAACTTAATTCATCAGATTAATTTCATTATATCTTCCTATCAATCCGTTTTTTGATATATTATCAGTTAGAATTGATTATTCAATTAATTAGATCCTAAATAGGATAATAAATAGGTGGAAATGTGGAACTTACCAAAAAAGAGATAGAAGAACTCCAGGAAAAACTGATAATGGTTTACCGATACATTTCACAGAATAAAACATTCCAAAAATTTTACTGTCAGGGATTGGAAGTTAACGAAAGTTCAGATGACGATGCAAGCATGCTAAGTAAACTTATGGAGTTAGATGACTCTGAAGAACTATTAAAAAACTGCATAATTGAGTTACAAGATATGAAAAAAGATGGAGAGCCATTGAAAGCTGAAGAATTCCAGGAATTCATTCTCAACCATGATTGGAATCTACTTTATAAAAAGTATGGTATGAAAACCCTGGAAGATGTAAGAAAACTGGATCTGGAACAATTGTTAGAACTTTTGTGAATGTTAAAATTATTTCTTTTAATGCTTCAATGAATCTTTATATCGGCTAAATCTCCAACACTGCGTTTAAGTTTATCCTTATAACCTTATCTGGTGTTACAATCATGTTGATCTTTTTGTCGTGTTCTTCAGTGATGATATCCTCAACAATCTGTAAGGGATGCACAGTTGTGCAAATAGCCGTATCAGAATTAATGACCCTTTCGTTTAATAAATAAGCGATTTCTTGGTCTGCAAATCCTCCTCCCTTTCCAAGTCGGTTTCCTTTAAGATCAACTGCTAATGAGCCCTCAACAACCAGGTCAATTTGCGGAAAACTTTCAATTTTTTCACCATATTTAAAACTACCATCAATAGTAGATGCTATTTTTTCCTGGCCTAATACTTCTTCAGGATCAATAAGTAGATATCCTTCTTTTATTTTTGGAGTGGCCATTATGAGAATTTTTCCATCTTCAAGTGCGTTTTTACGAACATCGAACAATGCAGAATCTGGACTGGAGAAAACTGTTTCGGAATTTTCCCATTCAAATGTATTTTTTAACATCATCGCCGCATTGTAAGCTCCTTTGAAGTTGGGAATTTTCCCAAAGCATGTGTTGGAAGTTCTGATGAGATTTTTCATATCAAGAGCCTGCCATATTTCCTCCCTAAGTTTCTGCTTATCTTCAGCTATCATTGAAATTAATTTATGACTTTTATCTAATAAATGATAAAGGGAAGTTTGTTTCCTTTAAAATGCTGTTATCTCCTCCCAACACATACATAAGTATATAAACTGGTTTTTGCCTATAATGTAATAACTTATATTTTTTTTAATATACTAAAATGAAAAATTAGGTATATCGCAATATGAAATATTTACCCTTAGAAAATCTGTATATGACTTTTAAATGAATAATTTTACATAGATACTAAAAAAGAGAATAATATGATTGGATGGTAGTGATTTAAAATGGCAGGAATTGTAGGATATGGAGTTTACATACCTTCATACCGGATAAAGGTTGAAGAGATTGCAAAGGTCTGGGGAGATAATGCCCAGGCAATTTCCAGAGGACTGGTAGTGAATGAAAAATCCGTGCCAGCCCCAGATGAAGACACTGCAACTATTTCAGTAGAAGCAGCACGTAATTCACTAAAAAGAGCGGGTATAGACCCTCAGAAGATTGGTGCTGTTTATGTTGGTTCAGAATCACACCCTTATGCTGTTAAACCAACTGCAACCATAGTAGCTGAAGCTGTGGATGCCAGTCCTGATTTGACTGCTGCAGACCTGGAATTTGCATGCAAAGCTGGGACAGCTGGCATTCAGATCTGCATGGGCCTGGTTGACTCAGGAAATGTTGATTATGGTCTTGCTGTTGGCGCAGACACGGCCCAGGGAGCACCCAGTGACGCATTGGAATACACTGCATCAGCAGGAGGAGCTGCCTACGTAATTGGTTCTGAAAATACTTTAGCAGATTTCGAAGGTACATACAGTTTCACCACTGACACCCCTGATTTCTATCGAAGGGAAGGGAAACCATACCCTCGCCACGGAGGAAGATTCACAGGCGAACCTGCTTACTTCAAACATGTCCTATCAGCAGCTAAAGGAATGTTTGAAAAAATGGGTACAGAAGCCTCAGATTATGATCATGCAGTGTTTCACCAGCCTAACGGTAAATTTTACATAAGAGCTGCCCGAAAGCTTGGATTTAATGAGGAACAATATAAAACAGGACTTCTAACTCCTACTATTGGCAACACTTACTCGGGAGCCACTCCACTAGGTTTGGCAGCAATCTTAGACATTGCAAAACCTGGTGATAGGATTTTAGCTGTTTCATATGGTTCTGGAGCAGGCAGTGATGCTTTCAGTATTGAAGTTAAAGAAGCTATAAAAGAAAAACAGGATTTGGCACCAACTGTTCAGGAAATGATCAAAAACAAGAAATACGTGGATTACGCAGTTTATGCCAAGTTCAAAGGAAAATTAAGGATGGCTTAAATCTAGGATGATATCACTTATGAATGGAGGAATATAAGTTGAGAGATGTTGCAATTATCGGAGTTTCACAGACCAAATTCGGTGAACTGTGGGATATATCTTTTCGTGATCTGATTACTGAAGCCGGGACGAAGGCTGCTGCCGATGCAGATATTGAAGGAGCAGAACTGGAAGCCATGTTCGTGGGGAACATGACTGCGGGCCTATTTATACAACAGGAGCACATAGCTTCACTCATCGCAGACCATGCAGGCCTCACACCCATCCCCTGTACCCGGGTGGAAGCAGCCTGTGCATCAGGTGGTCTTGCTCTTAGAAGCGGAATAATGGCTGTTGCCTCAGGTTATCATGACATCGTAATCTCTGCAGGAGTGGAAAAAATGACTGATGTGGTAGACCCCACCCCAGCCATTGCCACAGCATCTGACCAGGAATGGGAAGCCCAACAAGGAGTTACTTTCCCATCACTTTATGCAATGATTGCCAAAAGACACATGCACCAGTATGGCACTACCCGGGAACAATTGGCAATGTTCAGTGTGATCAACCATAAAAATGGGGCTTTAAACCCACTGGCGCAGTTCCCAATGGAAATCAGTGTGGATCAGGTTTTAAATTCCAGTATGGTAGCCGATCCCCTCAGACTTCTGGATTGTTCTCCAGTGACTGATGGTGCTGCGGCAGTGATACTATGCCCAGCGGAAGATGCTCACAAATACACTGATACACCAGTCTATGTAAAGGCTTCAGCTCAAGCTTCGGGAACAATAGCTCTTCATGACCGCAGAGACATAACCACCATTGATTCCACAGTTCATGCTGCGAGAACTGCCTACGAAATGGCAGGTCTGGAACCTAAGGATATTCAGGCAGTAGAAGTGCATGATTGTTTCAGTATAAATGGTCTTTTAGCCATTGAAGATCTGGGATTTGTAGAGAAAGGACAGGCCGGACCTGCAGTTGAAGAAGGAATAACTCAGATCGGTGGCAAAATACCTGTAAACCCATCCGGAGGACTTAAAGCACGTGGACATCCACTGGGAGCCACTGGTATTGCCCAGGCTGCTGAAATGGTCTGGCAGCTCCGGGGAGATGCTGGTAAAAGACAGGTTGATGGCATCGAAATAGGCATGACCCATAACATAGGTGGTACTGGTGGTACTGCTGCAGTACACATTTTCGGCCGTTAAAAAGAGATCAAAAGAAGTATCGAAGAAAGAATCAGATTAAAATGATTCTTCCTCTTATTTTTATTCTTAAATTTTGAATATTTTTATTTTAATAATCAAACCATGAGATATTTTCAATATTTTTTGAAATTTAGAAAGGAAAACATCTATTTAACGGGCAGTCCACAGTTTTCCCATCCCATTATCCCACCTACTACGTTATGAAGTTTTTGAAATCCTGTCTCCATCATTATGTCAATACAAGCAGCTGCCCTCATTCCAGAACGACAGTAGACCAGATAAGTTTTATCTTTACTCAGTTTTTGGATTTTATCCCTAAAATCAGGGGCCTGGTAGTTTATTAATATTGATCCTTCAATATGGGATTCTTCATATTCTCCTGGAGTTCTTACATCCAATAAGACAAAGTTTGAGTTATCTTTATTCTCCTGGATCATTTCCCAAGCAGAATTGGGATCCAGATCAATTTCATTACCTGATACAGTTTTATAAGTTGACATGTTTAAACCTCTCCAATTTACAGATTATGTTTTGATTAGAGTTCTAATATTCTTTTGGTAAAATCAGGAAAAGGTGTAAGATCGATTTGAAAAAAAATATAAGAAATAAATAGATTTGTTTGAAATATTAAAAAAAATAGGAAAAAATGTAAAGTCAGGTGACTTTACATCATTGGTGGCATTCCACCAGGCATTCCGCCCATTCCGCCCATGTCACCCATGTCAGGTTCTTTACCTGCGCCTGTGGATGCAATGACGTCGTCGATCCGTAGGATCATTTCTGCAGCTTCTGCTGCGGATTGGATTGCCTGTTTTTTGACCCTGTGAGGTTCTATGACTCCAGCTTTGTACATGTCGGTGACTTCACCTTTGAAGACATCCAGGCCCATGTATACTGATTTTTCATGTGCTGCTCGTAGGTCTACTAAAGCGTCAATGCTGTCCAGACCTGCGTTTTCAGCCAGGGTTTTTGGTACAACTTCCAGTGCTTCGGCAAATGCAGAGACTGCCAGTTGTTCACGGCCACTGATACTGTCAGCGTGGTCTTTTAATCCTTTAGCGATTGATATTTCGGCTGCTCCTCCACCGGCAACTACTTTACCATCTTCAACTGTAGCGGCGACTACTCCGATGGCGTCTTCCATTGCACGTTCGATTTCGTCTACCACGTGTTGGGTGGAGCCTCGGATTAATAGTGTGACTGATTTTGGGTCTTTGCATTCTTCAACGAAGATCATTTCTTCGCCAGAGATTCGTTTTCCGGCTACAGATCCTGCTAATCCCAGATCATCTGCGGTTAAGTCTTCGATGTTGGTAACTATGGTAGCACCGGTTGCTCTTGCCAGTTTTTCCATGTCGGATTTTTTGATTCTTCGAACTGCCATGATGCCTGCTTTGGCCAGGTAGTGCTGGGCCAGGTCGTCAATTCCTTTCTGACAGAATAGTACATTGGATCCGGCATTGGAGATCTTGTCTACCATGTCTCTTATCATCTGTTCTTCCTGTTCTATGAAGGCCTGCATCTGTGCAGGGTCAGTGATGCGGATTTCAGCATCCACTTCAGTTTCTTTAACTTCTATGGCGCTGTTGAGTAGAGCGATTTTGGCATCTTCTATCTTTTTGGGCATTCCAGGATGTACAGGTTCTTTGTCGATGATTACTCCATTAACTAGTTGGGAGTCGTCGATGGTTGCTCCATCTTTCTTCTCGATTTTGATGTGATCGGTGTCGATTTCCCCATCTTCTTCTACCTGTTTGACTGCGCCGACCACCAGTTCAGCTAGTGGTTCTCGGGCTTTTTCAGTTCCTTTTCCTGTCATGGCAGTCATTGCCACTTTCAGGAGGGTTTCCCTGTCTTCTGCATCGATAGCTATGGCGTTCAGGATTTCCTGTGCTTTTTCAGCTGCCTGTCTGTATCCCATGGCCACGATGGTTGGGTGTATGTCCTGGTCTAAGAGGTTTTCTGCTTTTTTAAGGAGTTCACCTGCAATTATAACTGCGGTGGTGGTTCCATCTCCCACTTCATCTTCCTGGGTTTTGGCTACTTCCACCAGCATTTTTGCTGCGGGGTGCTCGATGTCCATTTCTTTGAGGATTGTTACTCCGTCGTTAGTTACTACGATGTCGCCTAATCCATCTACTAGCATTTTGTCCATTCCTTTAGGACCTAGAGTTGTCCTTACAGTTTCTGCGAGGACTTTTCCTGCTAATATGTTCATTCTTTGAGCGTCTCTTCCTAAAAATCTGTTAGTACCTTCCGGTAATATTAAAACTTGTTGGCCTTGTCCGCCTAATTGTGCCACATTATCACCTCAATTTGTTTATGTAAATAATCAGTGGGTTAGAGGTTATATAAATACTTTACTATAAGGTTGTGTTTTATTTGATAAATAAACAACATTAAAATCCCAATGAGCATTATTGATGTCTTAAAATGAGTAACAAAAAATAAAACACTCTTATGAAAAACAAATCGGTTTCAGTCTTTTTCCACTTTTTTCCACAACACTATACCATTATCTTCTCTTGATTTGAAGTAGCCCTTCCTTTCCAGGTTTCTTAGTGCGTGTTCAAAGTTTTGATGAGTGAGTTCATTAAAACCAAGATCAATGATTGAATCATAGAGGTTTTTAAGGTTATCCTCTTTTTCTGGTAGGAGCAAGTAAATGTTGGACTGGAAAGAGGTTAGATCTTTTTTAGGTTTCTGGGTTAATAGTTTGAACCTTTCTTTAACTGTCTGGAGTTCTTCTATCTTTGAATCCTTTTCTTCTAAGAGTTTCACCAGTTTCCGATTTTCATCTTCCTTGTTCTGAAGTTTCTTTTCCTGAACGATATTCATCTCTTGGAGTTTAGTATGTTCCTGAATCATGATTTTTGAAGATTCTTTCTGGCATTTTTTAAGTTCAATCTTAAGCTTGCTGATTTCTAATAGACAGGCTTTCACCAGCTGTCTTAACTGCTCCCTCTCAGTGTCCTTCAGAATTGCCATGTTATCACTATGAGTGTTATCCTAATCTTAAACTTATTACTCACTTTTAATTATGCTCCCATCCCTTTTAAAAGTTAGGATACAATCTATAATAAAACCGTAATTCTCCAAAAAGAATTTTGAACATAAAAACTTGAATAATGACATGAAAGACAATCTTTGATTAATAATAATTCAATAAGTATAAAAGAAAAAAATTTCCTCCAAAAAATAAAAAAATGGAGAGTGATTTTACATTATCTCCGCAATAAGTTCAGCATTGAGAATTGATGCCCCTGCAGCTCCCCTGATTGTGTTATGACCTAAAAGAACATATTTAAAACTGTTGGGGATGTTGGCATCTTCCCTGAGTCTTCCGACTGTGACTGCCATTCCTTTTTCTCTCATGCGATCCATGCGGGGCTGAGGTCGGTTGTCCTCTTCCCTGACAATTATCGGATTTTTAGGTGCTGAGAATAGATTTAATTTTTGAGGTAGAGCCTTGAAATCTGTTAGAGATTTTTTGACATCTTCCAGTTCAAATTCTTCATCCATCTCCATGAAAACAGCTTCAGTGTGACCATCAACCACTGGAACACGGTGGCAGGATGTGCTTAGGCCAAAAGATGCAGGTTCAACATTTTCTCCATCGAAATCTCCCAGGAGGCAAAGTGTTTCTTCTTCCATTTTTTCCTCTTCTTCACCTATAAATGGCACCAGGTTGTCCAATATGGCCATGGAGGGAACCCCATTGTAACCTGCACCCGAAACAGCCTGCATAGTAGACACATACACACGTTTAATGTCAAAATTGTCATATATTGGTTTTAAGGTGAGGACCAATGCTATGGTGGAACAGTTAGGATTGGTGACAATGAATCCATCCCATCCTCGCCTTTTTTGCTGGATTTCAATGAGATCCAGATGTTCAGGATTAACCTCAGGTATAACCAGTGGGACATCTGACTCCATACGCATGGCACTGGCATTTGAAGCAACTTTCATACCTGCTTCAGCGAATTTAGGTTCAACCACTGCTGCATTTCCTGCAGGTAATGCTGAGAACACAATCTCCACATCTTTAACCAGACTAGGATCTGTATCAACCACTACTGTGTCCTCTACTGCCTCAGGTATGGGAGTGTCCATATGCCAGGTCACCGCATCCTGATATTTTTTCCCAGCCGAACGCTGAGATGCTGTGAGGGCTGTTATCTCAAATTTGGGATGGTCTTCTAAGAGTTGTATGAACCGCTGCCCTACCATTCCTGTTGCTCCTAATATTCCTACATTTACCATTTAACCACCTTACTGATATGAATTAATTCATCTTATTTCTTATTTATCTTACTCCATCAATTTATATAATCTATACAATTACAATCCCAGTACATCATTCATACTGCTTATTTTTCCCTTTTCTGCGTTAATTACGTAGCGAACAGCCTTTATAACACCATTGACAAAGGCTTGTCTGCTGTTAGCTCTGTGCACAACTTCCAGGCGTTCACCATCACCGGCAAATAAAACAGTGTGGTCACCAACTATGTCTCCTCCACGTACAGCATGAATTCCTATCTCTTCAGCTGTACGCTCACCTACCATTCCTTCTCTACCGTAAACACCTACTTCATCCATTTTTCGGTTTAATGCTGAAGCTATCAGATCAGCAGCCTTCACAGCCGTCCCAGAGGGTGCATCCTTTTTGTGTTTATGGTGGGCCTCAATTATCTCCACATCATAATCAGTGAGGATTCCAGCCAGTTCTTCCACCACCTTAAAGAATACATTGACCCCCACAGCCATATTCGGAGATATAACCGCCCCTACGCCATTATCACTGATTGATTTCTGGTTTTCAGCCATTTGCTGGTCAGTGAATCCTGTGGTTCCCACAACCAGATTCACACCTGATTCGGCTGATGTTTTCACAGTTCCCACTGCTGCACTGGCAATGGTGAAATCCACCAGAACATCAGGTTTTTTAGATTCAAGAGTTTCTCTTAGTTTTTCTGCACCAACTATTGGGATGTTTATGGGTCCAATTCCCATTACCTCCCCCACATCTCTACCTTCCAGGGGAGTTTGAGGTGCTTCGATAGCTGCTACCAGTTGCATATCATCCTGTTTGAGGATGGTATTAATGATCATGGCCCCCATTCTCCCACTGGCACCAGTTACTGCCACATCTATCATAATTATCATCTCCTTAACATTACGTCGATCTTAAAAAAAATAATAAAGAGAGAATAAATTGTTTTAATCCATACATTGAATCCAGACAATTTAGCTAATTTATTAAAAAATACTTAAAAAAATTTAAGCTTCCCATGTTAGCTTAAACCAGATTAAGATTAAATCAGCTGGAGGTCCAGGAGTACCTTCTTGAGTTTATCCTGGCTTTCGCTTTTAAGTGGTGCCAGAGGCATGCGAACATGACCTGCTGGTCTGCCAATCATGTTGAGTGCAGTTTTAGCTGGCACAGGATTGGATTCAACGAAAAGAACCTTCATCAAATCGTATAACACATAATGAAGATCTTTAGCCCCTTCAAAGTCCCCGTCAAGGGCTTTTTTAACCATTTCACTCATCCGTGCTGGATCAACATTTCCCACAACACTGATCACTCCTTTACACCCCTGGGAAATCATGGGGAGAGTTAGGTTGTCATTTCCAGAAAGTACCATAAATTTGTCACTGACGTCCAGTTGGTCAATTTTCTGGATTATCTGGGAAACCTTATCCAGGTCAGGGTTTGCCTCCTTAAGGGCAACTATAGTATCTAGCTGGGCTATTTTTCCAATGGTTTCCACATCAATATCAGTCCCAGTACGTGAAGGGACATTGTAAGCTATGATCGGGATGTCAGTGGATTCTGATAACATTTTATAGTGTTCATAAAGCCCATGGGGTTGGGGTTTGTTATAGTAAGGAGTTATTACCAGTGCATAATCTGCGCCGACATCTTCAGCATGTTTAACCAGGCCCAGTGCTTCCTTGGAAGAGTTGCTACCTGCTCCGGCCACTGCAGCTACCTTACCCTTTACTTCATCCACCAGGATCTCCATCATCTTCTTCTGTTCCTGGTGAGTAATGGTGGCAGACTCGCCGGTGGTTCCAGCGGCCAGTAGGCCATTAACACCTCGCTCTAGGAGATAGTTCATATTCTCCCGCATTCCCTCTTCATCCACCTTATCTTCAGTGGTGAATGGGGTTACCATAGCAACTGTGGTACCTTCCAATTTCATTCCAAGACTCTCCTTACCAGTTCATAAGCTCTTTTCCCATCATTCCAGTCCACAAATATAACAACTGAGGTCTGGCTTGATGAGATTTCTACTATATTAATCTTATTTTGACGTAAAGGCTCGGTGATTTTGGTGATAATTCCAGGGGTGTCTATGAAGTCCTGGCTGTTCACACTAATCATAGCAATCTCCCGACCCAGTGATAGGGAACTCATATCAGGGTTCTTCACCACAACATCGTGGAGAATTTCGTGGGCTTCATCAGCCACTGATTTATCAATGAAGAGGGTTATTGAATTTTGACCGGTGGATATACCATATATGTTAATATCATTGTCCTTTAGGGTTTCTGTGAGTTCAGCCAGTATTCCCACTTTAGTCAAAAGCTCCTCACCAACCACCGCAATTACAGAGATGGGTTCATTGTTGAGGGTGGTTGAACGTAGCATTTTATCCTTTGAAGGTCCCATTATCTCGGTTCCAGGTGCTGATAAGTCGCCGTGTTCAAATCCTATGATTTTAGCATTTATTTTAGGGTCCTTGTAACGCAGAGCATGAGGGTGTAGTACCTGGGCTCCGTGGGTTGCCAGGTCTCGCATTTCCTCGACACTGATTTTTTCCAGTTTCCTGGCTGTCTCTAATTTATTGGGATCAGTGGACATCACCCCTCCTACATCAGTGATTATTATCACCTCTTCAGCCTGGAGGCAGTGTCCCATCAGGAATGCTGTAATGTCGCTCCCACCCCTTCCCAGGGTGGTGATGTTACCTTCCATGTCTTTTCCCAAAAAACCACAGAGAACAGGGATAACTCCCTGATCCAGAAGCTTTAGGATCTCCCTGGATTTTATTTCTGTCTCTGCAAAGTCAATTTTAGCATTTAAATAGTTGCTGTCGGTTATAACTGGCCAAATTTCCATATGAGGATCTATATATTCTGATTTTACACCCAATGATTCAATAGTGGATGAAAACACTCTTACACTGGTAATTTCTCCCATGGAGACAATATCTGCCATTTGTTTTTCAGTTATGGATTCTCCAATGGATTTATTAACAATCTCCAGGATGTCATCAGTGGTCTTATTGATGGCTGATACAACCACCACCACCTTCTTGCCCTGCATGTACTCTTTGACTACTGCTCGGGCAGCTTTTTTGATCTTTTTCCCATCGCCAATGGATGTTCCTCCAAACTTGGCCACTATAATTCCCATAGCAACCAACCTTAGAAGTAATTGTTTTTAACCAATCGGGTTACATAACCGGCGATTTTGTTTCTTAAATGCTTGGTACTTACAGTGGAGAATTCCTGCACTAATTTCTTGTTTTCATCAAAATCTGTGGTGAATTTACCGGGATAAGTTTCAATCAGCTCCTTAGCTGTTCTTTTAACGAATGATGTTCTAATGTTTCCCATGCTTTTTACCTCCTTAAGATTTTCTCTTGTTCTTCTTTGCTCAAATCCACTAATATCATAATGATCTGGGTGAGACTGTCTTTATTAATTTCCTGCTGGTTAGCTAATTCTCGGATTTTTTGGTGAATATATTCTTCCCTTTCTGGATCATGAATATCCATTCCCAGAACAAGTTTAGCCTGGGCAATATTACCTGCCAGAGAAGTGCGTTCTTTGATGAGTCTTATTAGCTCCTCATCCAGTTCATCTATCCTTTTCCGAGAGCTTTCAAGCAGACTTAACGCTTCTGCCCTATCCATGGTCAACCACCCTGGTTCCCATGTTATCAACACCAGTTAATATAACTCTTCCGGGATAAGAGCTCCATGCTTCCTGAACTCGGTCAAGAGCATTGTCTGGAACAATAGCTACGAAGGAAGGACCTGTACCTGAGAGTCCAGCCGCTAATGCACCAGAATCCAGGGCATCCAGAGCAATGTCTGCATTAGAATTAAGAGCAGCACTATATAAAATTCCATTTAGTGTCAGGGCATGATATATGTTACCCTTTAGTGCTTCCTGGAATGCGAGTTTTACCCAGGGGGCTAGGAGTTTCATCCTTGACACATCAGATTGGGCAGTAGGTGACTTTTTATTAGGCATGTATATTAATATACTTTGCTCCTCCATGGGGCGATTGTAAAGGATCTCCCTGCGAGGATTGTGAGTTATGGTCAGACCACCAAAAAATGAGGCACTGGCATCATCGAAGGCACCAGTAATAGTAACCCCTGCCTCCAAAGACGCGTCAATTGCCATGTTAATTAAATCATAATCATCTAAGGAGTTATCAGACACCAGCCCATCATCAACCAGTGCACGATAGGTGGCCATTACGACCGCATTTGATGTGGCACTGCTACTGGAAAGTCCAGAAGCAACTGGTAAATTGGAACTGGTCTGGACCTTGATTCCAGTGGTAACATTGAACTTTTCCAGAACCTTCCTGACACATATCTCCATTAATGCGGTGTCTACACCTTTTTCTGTCTTAAATATTGTTTTAGATGGTTTTAAACAAGCTTGAACACTCACATATAACTCTATACCAAATGCAGATCCACAACCAGTTGATATGGCATTTATTACCGTGGCAGACCCTGGAGATCGAACAGTTACATCCAAATAATCACCTTTAGAGTTTAACTACATGAAGTTTATGTGTTATTTTATATACATAGAAAGAAAAACACTAATAAATACATCGATAGAAATAATTAATTTGCGATAAACCTTATATGACCATCCCATAATCTTATGAAAAATTTAGGGTAATAATCATGAGCAAAAATAACCAGTTGTTTTTAGCCATCCTAGGTGGAGGAGCATTAATTGTTATAGTGTTTTTTCTCGCTGTTTTATCAATTATAGGAAGTGGCACTGGCATAATCAGCGGCGACTTCGGAGATACTGTGGCAATTATCCCAGTACAGGGCGAAATTGGATACACACAATCAGATATACTGGGAGGATCTGTGGTGACTCCCCAATCTGTCATTGATGGTATCAAACAGGCTGAAGAGGATAGTTCTGTGAGTGCCATAGTACTGGATGTTAACAGTCCCGGTGGAACCCCAGTGGCCAGTGAAGAAATTATGAATGCTGTGAACAACTCAAAAAAACCAGTCGTGGTGTGGATAAGTGATGCTGGTACTTCTGGAGCTTATTTAGCTGCCACACCAGCTGATAAGATTTATGCCAGCCCTTCATCCATTGTGGGGAGTATTGGAGTAATCCTAAGCATAACTGACCTATCATCTTTATATCAGAAGATCGGAGTAAACCAGTACTCAATTAAAGCAGGGGAATATAAAGACATGGGCGCCTCGTATCGTGATTTAACACCTGAAGAGACTAAATGTTACAGGAAATGGTTAATGAAGACTATGAATACTTCATTAGAATGGTAGCAGAAAATCGTGACCTGGATATTAATTATGTGAGGACAATCGCCGAAGGAAAAATATACACCGGAACTCAGGCAAAAAAGTTAAAACTAATTGATGAAACCGGTGATAGAGATGATGCCATTGATGCAGCCGCTAAACTTGGCGGTATCAGAGGAGAATATAACATTGTGACCATAACCCCCACTGAAACTCTGTCAGATATTCTTACTGGATATTCCGCCAATTTTGCCTATTCTCTAGGAAAGGGTATTGGCAGTTTACTGAATCAGGACTCCTTAGAAAGTTCCGTAGACTACAATATACATTGAATAGACAACAATTACCATAAATTTCCTCAAATGATCTAAATTACCAAAAAAATAAATAATGATTTATTAATAGTTTATAAATTAGTTAAAATTATAAAATAAAATTTCAATAAAAGAAAAAATCCATAACAAACAATGAAATTTAAAAAATGAGGTGAAAATATGGTTGTCAAAGTCGAAGTGTTCACATCCCCCTCCTGTCCTTACTGTCCCATGGCTATTGAAGTTGTAAACGAAGTTGAAAAAGATATGCCGGGCACATTGGAAGTTGAAAAGATCGACATAATGGTTGACCGGGAAAAAGCAATAGAATATGGCCTAATGGCAGTTCCAGCCATTGCTTTAAACGGAGTTGTGCGTTTTGTAGGTGCTCCTGCTAAAGAAGAGTTGGTGGAAGCCATTGAAGAAGAAATCAAAGGCAGTGCAAATTAAAATTTAACTTTAACAGGAACCATGGAAGAAGATAATTCCCCTCAAGAAAAACAAACCATTTCTACTAATTCTGAATCCGTTAATCCCCAAATAGTTGAAGGGAATACTTCATCCACCTCAAATATTTTTTTCCCCCCTGAAAGTGATGAATACGGAATCACCACTGGAAGCGCAGCCACCGCAGCAGCTTTAGCCGCTATGTTAGCCATAAAAGGAGAAAGTGCTTCCAGAGTTGATATCACAACCCCACTGGGAAATCTTAATATTTCGGTTAAAAGTTCCGCTAAAATTAATGATTCTCATGGAAAGGCTTCCGTAGTTAAAATGCCTTATCACGACCCTGACATCACAATAAACCTTGAAGTACAGGCCGAAATTCGCCTAAAAGATGAAACAGGCATTGTTATAAAGGGTGGTGAAGGGGTGGGCCGAGTAACCAAACCAGGATTACAAGTTCCCATGGGAGATGTGGCTATAAACCCTGTGCCCTGTGAGATGATCCGCTCCAATCTTGGTAACGCATTACCTCCAGGTAAAGGTGCAGAAGTACTAATTGAAGTCCCTGAAGGTCGGGAAATAGCCAAAAAAACGATGAATCCCCGTCTGGGCATTGTTGATGGTATTTCCATACTGGGAACCACTGGTATTGCCCGTTCCATGAACTCAAAGAGTTTCCAGAAGGCCAAAAAATGTCAGTTAGATGTGGCATTGGCAGAAGGTTACCATGAACTGGTTTTCGTGCCGGGTAATATTGGAGAGAAAATGGCCCACAAATTGTTAGATGTGGATGACGACCAGATAATCCAGATGGGGAATTTGGTGGGCTATATGCTGGGCGAGGCTAAAAAAAGTGACATATCACATTTAATCATTATGGGACACGCGGGTAAACTGGTAAAAATTGCAGGAGGAATCTTCCAGACTGAACACAGACTGGCTGATGGTCGTAGAGAAGTCATAACTACACATACCGGCCTGGTTGGTGGTGATAAGAACCTGATGGAAAAGGTATTCAGATCAAACACCACTGAAGATATGATAGAAGCCTTAGACTCAGAAAACCTGACTGAAACTGTTTTCAACTCCATAGCCCAGTCCATTACTAAACGTTGCCAGGAAAGGTTTAACCTTAAACCAGAAGTACTTATTCTGAAGATGGATGGTACAATTCTCAACAACAACCACAACGTTGAACTGGCGATGCAAAAAACTAGCATATAAGGGGAACCCTGAAAATGAAATATAATTTTAGGGCAGAAATATAATTTTATAAAATAAGTCTGTTATTCATAACATTTATGGTGAAATCATGCGCGTGTGCCTATTAGGACAATATCCTCCACATATTGGGGGTGTTTCATCCCATACATATCTTCTATCCAAAGAGCTCAAAAAAAGAGGAGATGAAGTTTATGTATTAACCTATCCCCATCCTGATGTTAAAGATTTAGATGGCGTGAAAGTTGAAACTGCCTTCGCACCCAATATTAAAGGTTTAAGAGGTCTTTTTTTCATCATATCATCAACTTTCAAGTTAATAAGTATGGTGCGCCATTATAACATTGACCTTATCCACGCACATTTCATCCTCCCACCAGGACTTATAGGAATATTAGTGGGTAAAATCTTAGGAAAAAAGACTGTGGTTACTGCTCACGGATCTGACTTGCTTATACAAGGAAAAAACCCAATTTTAAGGTCTTTAATTAAGTTTGTTCTGGGTAAATCTGATTATGTGCTGGTAGTAAACCAATCATTGAAGAGTAATGTTCTAAAACTGGGCATAAAACCTGAAAAAATATATGTAACTCCCAATGCTGTTGATGTGGAAAAATTCAATCCACACGGCAAGAAATTACCCTCTGATATTGAAATAACTCCTGATAAACCATCGGTTCTTTTTGTTGGCAATCTAGTTTACCAAAAAGGGCTTGAATATCTTCTAGAAGCCAAAAAACTAATAGATTGGGATTTAGAGTTAATTATTGTGGGTGATGGCCCACTTCGCCATGAGCTGGAGAAAAAAGTAAAAAATGACCAAATAAAAGACGTGGTTTTTGTTGGAGCCCGCCGGGATGTAGACCAGATTATGCCATCTTCAGACCTGTTTGTTCTTCCCAGTATATCTGAAGGTTCCCCAATCACCATATTAGAAGCAATGGCCTCTGGTTTGCCTGTAGTGGCCACTAATGTGGGTGGAATTGGAGAAATAATGGATAAAAATGTTGGTATAATAGTTAAACCATCCGATCCTGAGGGGTTAGCAGGGGCCATGGATAAAATTCTGAAAAATAGTGAATTAACAAATTCTATGAAGGTCGCTGCCCGTGAACATTCCAGGAAATACGCTTCATTAAAAATACCCTACTAAAAATACCTTATGCCCCCTTTTTAGTTTTTACAATAACCATAAACTATTCATTGAATCTTCACTTAACATCTATATTACTTCTCATCCACTTACTATAATTATTAAATTTATCTGACAGATTATAAGTTTAGGAAAGAAAGGGAGAGATGTGTTATGGAGGATAAAAAATTAACCCACCTAACAGACAGTGGATTGCACATGGTGGAAGTGGGGGATAAACCAGTGGTAAGGCGAACCGCCGTAGCCAGGGGCATTATAAAACTTCAAAGGAATACTATTAAACTAATCAATATGGGAAAAGTTGAAAAGGGCAATGTATTGACCACTGCTCAGATCGCAGCCATTCAGGCTGTTAAATCAACTCCTAATTTAATTCCTCTTTGTCATTCAATACCAATAAGTGGAGTGCAAGTGGAATTTGAAGTTGCACAAGATGAGATAATAGCCATTGTTAAAGTCAAAAGTGCCGGGAAGACAGGAGTGGAGATGGAAGCTATCACCGGAGTTAGTGTTGCCCTTCTAACTATTTGGGATATGGTTAAAAGTGCTGAAAAAGATGAAAACGGGCAGTATCCCTCCACACGTATCCTGAATATTGAAGTTGTGAAAAAGGAAAAGGAGATACTTGATTAAATGAGCATTGAATCATTGGACTCCGGAATTGCCAGGATAATTAAAGATTCATACCCTCAGATTAAAAAATTGAACCCTGCCCAACAGGCTGTTTTGGATGCAGGATTCCTGGAGGAAAAAGAAAATTATATCATTGCCATACCCACAGCCAGTGGTAAAACTCTTCTGGGAGTGATGGCGGCACTACGCACCATCCTGGATGGTGGTAAAGTGGTTTATGCTGTGCCACTTCTTTCCATTCAAAATGAGAAAGTGAAGGAATTCAAAAAATTCGAAGATCATGGTATAAAAGTAGGGAAACACCCTTCTTCATCTGATCTGGCAGTGATGGTCTTTGAGTCCTATGACGCCATGACCCGTTTCAGTTGGAACACTTTATCCGAGGTGGATTTGCTAATCGTGGACGAATTTCATATGATTGGAGAGTACAGTCGAGGTCCCACCATTGAATGTGCCATAACACGTTCCCGAATTTTAAATGAAGGTATGAGGATCATTGCCTTATCCGCCACCCTCCAGAACATGGAAGAACTATCAACCTGGTTGGGGGCCAGGGTTGTGGAGCATGATTATCGCCCAGTCCCACTCTTTAAAGACATTCTAAATGCCGAGGAGTATGGGACCAAAAATAAAAACGATGTAATCCTACGCATACTTAAGGATTCCATGGATGAATCCAGTCAAGCCCTGGTTTTCGTCTCCACCCGTCGGTTCACCGAGTCCCTGGCCAATTATCTGGCTGGTAAGATTAAAAGAAGCCTACCCAGTCAGAAGAAAAAAGCATTTAAGGCGGTTTCAGAGAAAATACTGGATGTTCCCCGGAGAAAAGGATCATTACCCACAGAGGTGTGTCTTAAACTGGCAGAATGTGCCCAGAATGGTATGGCATTCCACCATGCAGGACTTTTTGACCGGCAAAAAGAGATTATTGAAGAAGAATTCCGTGCCGGTAATCTTTTAATGATCACCGCCACTCCCAGCTTAATGTATGGTGTTAACCTACCCTCGAAAAATGTGGTTATCAGGGATTACACCCGTTGGACCAGTCAGGGACCTCAACCAATACCAGTGTTTGATTATCTCCAGATGTCTGGCCGTGCTGGCCGTCCAGGATACGATAAGGAGGGTTATTCCTATCTTATTGCTAAAACCTTGCCAGAAGCTGAGCAGTTACAGTACCAATATATTTATGGAGAAATTGAAGCCACCAACTCCCGTCTTTTGGAGAACAGGGATGCAGTTTTCCGGCAGATCATTTCTCAGGTTGCATCGGGAATGGCTAAGCATCTTGAAGAATTGCTTGATTTTTTCAAGGACACCTTCTCTGGCTTCCAGATGACTCATTCTGAGTACTCATCCTTATTTGCCTCAGACACTCTTCAATTCCAAATTAAAGAAGCACTGGATTTTCTCATTGAAAATGGTATGATTCAGGCTGTTCCGGGTGGGCTGAAGGCAACATCTTTTGGTATGTTAGTTGCCAAGAGTAACTATGCAGTAGAGACTGCTGTTCGTCTTAAGGAATTTGCCCGTTCCGGAGGCGAAGTTGATATGTCCCGTTTGTTGTATGAGATCTGCCGCACCCCTGACCTGATACCCATCTCCCTGAAGGGTCGTAAAACCCGGGATCCCATTCGTGAACGGCTAAACAGTGCTGGTTTATTTGTGGTGGATGTGGGTAACGAGGAGGCCACTGCTGCCACCTTGATGGAGTGGATGGATGAGAGGAGTGAATATGAGATTGAAAATGCCTTCAATGTCTATGCTGCATCTACTCGCAGGGCCGCTTATGAGGCTTCCCTTCTGGTGAAATTCCACCGGGAGATCTGTCAGGTTCTTGGAATCTACACAGGATTAGATCCTATGGAAACATTAGCAGCACGCCTATACTATGGTGTGAAGGAGGAACTTCTGCCCATGGTAGTTAGTATTAAACGTTTGGGCCGTAGAAGGGCCAGGGCACTGGTAGATACATTTGGAAGTGACCTGCGTAATGTGTCACGTGAGGAATTACTGCGTATTGAGGGTATTGGACCAAAAACTGCTGAGAATATAATGAAAAAATATCATGCTAATGATTAGTACATATGTAAACTTCTGGAGAATTCCTTATGGGAGTCAAACTTAACAAACTCGATTTTGACCAGGGCATATCTAAGAATGATCTTCTGAAAGTTTTGAAAAAAGAGGCCAGATCCATTCATATTCAGGACATAATGAAGGCTTCCAATTTCATTAGAGATGATGCCAAATTCATGCCACGTAAGGAGCGTGAGGATTATATTGCCAGATTCACCAAGGCTTTTTTCGCCCGTATAAAGGATATAAAAGATGACTTGGATGAATATTCGGGAGATGTAGACCCTGCTAATCTTTCTGAATTTCTGGATATTCAGAATCAACTGGCACAAAATGCCCATAATGATGATGAGAAATGTTTCCACCACATAGCATGTGTGGTTGCCACCTACACGGCCTTTGTAAGAGAGGAATCCATCCACCCTGTTGGAACACGATTCCCTGGTGGTTTCAAACTTCGACTGGTTGATGGTGTTTACCTGTGCCCTGTAAAGGATAAACAGAAGGATACTCCCAGTGCACTGTGCCGTTTTTGTGTTTCAGTTCAGGACGAGAGTGTAAATCGTTGACAAAAGCCATATTATTTATTTTGAAAATTGTTTCTATTCACAAAGCTTTTATTTTTATTTAAATATAATAATAATAAACAAAATTTAAAAAATAAGCCTTTCATCTTATGTTAAGATTTCTAATCCCATTACCTGAATTGGGGAATTAAATGGAACTTACATCAATAATTATTGTAGAAGATGAAATGATCACTGCTCTGGATCTTAAAGAGAAACTGATTGAAGCAGGTTATTCTGTGCCAGCCATAGTTTCCGATGGTGAGGAAGCAGTTAACATCGTGGCTGAGATTAGACCTGACCTGGTACTCATGGATATTGTACTGCAGGGCGAAATGGACGGAATTGCAGCTGCTAAGAAAATAAGTTCCCTTGACATCCCTGTGATTTTTTTAACAGCATATTCTGATAAAGATACGTTGCAAAGAGCTAAATCTACTTCTCCTTATGGATATATTATTAAACCATATCCTGATAAAGAACTCCGACTGACCATTGAAACTGCCCTTCAAAAACACACTGAGTACCGTGAAAAAGTTGAAATAATCCGTGATAGAGGTTTGGGTGAGGGTGTGCCCATAGTAAGTCATGATGAAGAATATAGTTGGGAGGAACGAGCCAGGATACTAATAGTGGAAGATGAGATTATAACAGCCATGGATCTGGCTGCGGAACTTGAAGGAATGGGATATCTGGTAGTGGACACCGTAGGTACGGGCCAGGAGGCCATTGAGAAGGTTGAATTGTTCCGTCCGGATCTGGTGCTCATGGATATTGTGTTGAGGGGCGATATGGATGGGATCCAAGTGGCTGAACAGATTCATGATCTGAACATCCCTGTGGTATATCTTAGTGCTTACTCAGATGATACCACTGTGGAGCGGGCCAAAAAAACCTTCCCCTTTGGCTACCTTATCAAACCTTACCAGAAAGATGAACTTTACAGTACCATTGAAACAGCTCTGCAGCAGCATAAATCAGAAACAACCAAAATTGAAAGAATTGATCATAAGATTACTGTTAAAGAAGAAGAATTAAAGCTTGAAAAAACATCGGTATTCTTTATTATAGCCATTATATCTTCTCTGGTTGCGTATGGTGTTGCAACCAGGAGTATGACTTGGCTGATGTACCTTTTATTTATTCCTGCAATTTACAACCTCTTTATAGTTTCTGTGAGCTTGAAAAAACAAGCACCTGCAGAAGGGGTGAATAAGCCATTTATCAGCATCCTTATACCTGCACACAATGAAGAATTCACCATTGAGCGATGTGTGCGTTCCCTGGCAGAATTGGATTATTATCAGGAAAACCAACGTAATTATGAGATTATTGTTATAAATGATGGTTCCACTGACAAAACTGGGAATGTTCTAAGTAATTTGAAGAAGGATTTTAATTTTTTACACATAATCACCCGAAAACCTCCCCGTGCGGGTAAAGGGAAGGGGTATGTTCTTAATGATGGAGTCAGAATCTGTCAAGGCAAAGTAATAGCCGTATTCGATGCTGATGCCCGTATAAAACCTGATTTTCTGAGTAAAATCGTTCCTTATCTTGATGACGAGGATGTGGCAGGTGTTCAGGCCAGGGTTCGCATGTACAATGCTGATAGAAACCTTCTCACCAAAATGCAGGAGGTTGAATTTTCAATATTTGGGAATGTTATTCTCAGGGCCAGGGATATAATGGGTAAATCAGGATTTCTGGGCGGGAATGGTCAGTTAACACGAAAAGAATTTATTGAAAAAATTGAAGGCTGGGATGGATTTGCTGTTACAGAAGACCTGAATATGAGCATTAAACTGATCCTGGATGGTAAAAAAATACGTTACTGTCCAGAAGCCGTGGTCTGGCAGGAGGCAGTACCCCATTGGAAGCCTTTCTTCCGACAAAGAGTTCGATGGGCTACAGGAAACCTTGAAACCCTTTTCGTCTACCTGGCACCCATAATAGATGCAAAGATACCACTCTATAAAAAAATTGACTCCATACAGTACATGGTTTTCCTAATGTTTACTGCTTTTGTCATGCTGGGGTATGTTGTAGCAATATTGAACCTGGGAAATATCTACCGGTTTTCCATGGAAGCTCCAGTCATTATTGGACTTATATCTACTGTGGCCTTTTTCCCCGGAGTTCTATTGGGAATCAGACGGGATAAAGTTGGAATATTAAGATCAGTAGTTAGTGCCGTGGAGTACTGGGCCTATTGTCTTTATCTGATACCACTTTTCTTTGCTGCCTTCATTCACATGATCACTCGGAAAGAACGGCGCTGGGCTAAAACAAAACACACTGGAAAGTGAATGATATTGATACACATAAAACCTAAGCAAATTAGGTTTAACTATTCTAAATTTTTTTATAACTAATTTTTCGAGAAAAGTATTTATTCAGATTCAACATCCACTAAAGGTTCAACTCGATTTAGGGAACGTTTAACCGCGTCTTCATCCATTTTAATGATAACTGCGTTTCTTGGACATATTTCTACGCATCGTCCACATATCCTGCACTTTTCTTCATCCCGTTTTGCCTTTCCATCAATGATTGTGATTGCATCTAGAAAACAGGTGTCTTCTGCACATAAACCACAGCCATTACAGTTATCCTCATTGAAGATTATCCTGACACCTTCCATTGATGAGAAACTGCTGCCCAGATCTTCAGGTAGATTTGGAGTCATTTTCCACAGGCAACAACACTGACAACAGTGACAAATGGATAGAAGCTCTTCTTTAGGCCCCGTGTTTAACCATACACTGTCAATCTTGTTTCTACCAATTATCGGCACCAATCCTACTTCACTGCATTTTTCAATATGTTCCATAGCTTCTTTTGCCGTTACTGCTCTTCCTAATTTACTGGAGATTTTTTTGGAACCTTTACCTAAAAACAAACATCCCAGATCCTGAGGGTAATCCTGGCAGTTGTTGGAAGTTCGGCATATGCAAGAATCCATTATGAAATGATATTTCGACTTTTGGATCATCTCCCCTAAAACTTGACTGGGGAGTACAGTATTTTCATTGGAAAGCGGAATACTTTCATTTACTTCCAGTTCCTGAACATTTCCTGAATGTTGAGTTTTGATTGCAGTATCTCGGGGAAGTACCTGCATATCATCACCTTCAAAGAATAATTTATCAACCATCCAGGCCATGGGTGGTAGTTTTCGGCAGGTCTTGGCCAGGAAAAACCGGCTGTTGAAGGTGAAGTTTATAACCCTCACACTGATATCTGAAAAACTGATCTTGGGCATAACTATAAAATTATCAGATCCAGTTGTTAATCTTTTAGCAGAATCAACAGAAACACTATTAAAAATCAGTAAAGTATATATTTGTAATGAAATGTAATAATGTACATGACAAAAAAGAAGAGTGTTTACATTCGTCTGGAGCCAGAATATATTGAAAAAATTGACAGGATCGCCAAAAAAGAAGATAGATCACGATCATATATTATACGCAGATTGATCATGAATGGGTTGGGTAAAAAGTAATACTTTATTATAATTTAATATTATTGCGATTATATTATTACACTAATTACTGGTTTATTTTTTTAATAAAAATTATATATTTTATAACAACTAAAGGCTTTATATAAATATAAACATCTCGAAAATCAGTAGAATATGAAATAAAATAATAAAAGCCTTATTTAAAGGAAATAATCGTCTTGAAGCAAATAAAACACTTCATATTCCTTTTTCTTACCCCTTATTTTGTCAATAAGCTGAATTTTATCTTCAAATTCGCCTTGAAACTCTTCCTGAAATCTATCCCATCTTTCAGGATCGTTAGCTAACCATAGAGCTGATTCATTATTTTTAAGAGAGTAATTAGCGAAAGAAATCCGTTGTTGACTTTTTTTGTTGGCAGTCTTGGACCAGACTTCATTCACCATCTTTTTGAATTTGCTGATTCTCTTCGGATATTTATGTGAAACAATTTTTTTAACCATATTACCCCCTAATTTTATTTGAGGGGTTTCTAGTATATTAATTTATCTAATCACACCTGTCCAAAAAACATTGCGCCATGTTCCTGGTCTTGGGACTTTTACTATCCAGTTGGGTTCGGACGAACTCTTCGATCTTTTGAGGATCACTAACATCAGGATAGATCTTCATAAGTGACTCTATGGCATATGCTTTGATGAGTTCCTTCTGCTTACCCTGATGAATGTCATCAATACTCATGAGTATATCAACAATTCTGGATTCAAGCTCAGGTTTGTTCCGGATGATGATGCTAGAATTTAAGGCCACATGGGACGCAGTCATGGCTTTATCACCAGCCAATATACCATAATACTCATCAAATATCCCTTCGAACCGATTATCCACATCTACACTGGTTAAACTGGCCAGAATATATATTGCAATATATTTATGGTAGTTATTTCGACTGGAGAGCATCACCTGGAAGTAATCCCATTGAGGGTATAAGGAGTGGGGGTTCTCTTCAGCTATGATCTGTAAGCACTTAAAAGAGTTTTGTCTGATGGTATCATCCTTTGATCGAACTCCTCTTAACAGTTCATGGAATAATACTTCATCATTTAATGCATCTTTTGCCAGAGCTTCAACATCAATATTTTTTCTATCCAAATCATGGCTTGACAATCTTATTCACTCTTGTGTTTTGTAATATATCTTATTCTATCTTAATTGCATCCTGTTATGGCAATTTATAAAAGAGCAGGTGCAAACTTTGCCAGTAAGTAGAGATCCTCATTGCCTGCAGTTACACTGTGATTAATATCTGCAGGTATAACCACCGATACTCCTGGTTCATATTTGATCTCCTTTCCGTCGAGAAGAGCTTTACCCTGGCCTTCTAAAACTTCATGTAATTCTAATTTTCCTTCGTGGATATGGTCACCTATTTGGCATCCTGCTTTAATTCTAACCAGATGACAACTTAAGGTGTTATTGGTTGAACTGCCTTGTACAAGATGTTTCAGGTAAACTCCTTCAAAAGCAGCTTCATTCCATTTTAAATCATTTGCATTAATTTCATCGTTCATAAACACAATTTTACCATTATCCAGGGTCTTGAAATTCAGACTCATATATAATACCTCTAAAATATGTATATTCATTTGATCATAATATAATTCTAATGCATTATTTCCTTAGCTTTAACTGCTCGATAAGTTTTTCCTTTATAATTAAATCTGGCGGGCATAGCATGTCTCGGACATAAAGAAACACATCTTAAACAGTATTCACAGTTTAATCCATGTTTAGGGTATTCATCATCTGCCATTTGTATATTCCCCACCGGACAGAGTTCAACACATATCCCGCATTTTCTACATTTTTCAGGTTCAGGATCAAATATGAACAATTTTTGATGGAAATCAGCGTCAGCTAATTTCAAAGCGCCTCTGGATATCAGGTTTATGGCATCTGAAAGTACAGGTACTCTACCCCACTCTGATTCTCCATTCAATATCGTTAAAGCATATTTATGAGCTTCATTCAGCCCTTTTTGAACCTTCTTCTGGTTGGTCTTTTCATCTTCTACGTAAAATATGTTGAGCGGCATTTGAATCTCTTTAGCCCCAATAGGATTATAACCCTTCTTTTTAACGATTTCCCGGAGGGGGCCCACAATTCCACCTGAAACCCCGCCTAAAGTATCTACCATGAATATTTTTGTGCCATTTGTAGGTGGTAAAGAATGTATGAAATCCGAAACAAAATGATAAGTGGAAAGAATAACCACTGGAAATGCAATCCCAATGGTGTGCTCCAAATTAATCTTCAGAGGATCTGAATCCTCAATTTTGTGAAATTCCACATCCACTCCATTTTTTTTAAAAGTTTCTTCCATTTTCTCCACCACGAGAAGAGTGTTCCCTGTCCCGGAGAAATAATAAAAATCAACTTTTTCAATAGTCATTTAATCACCCTATTTATGTATTTTTTAACCATTTTTTGAATTTAGATTGTTATATCCTAATTTAAGATAACTTTTCAGTTTCAATAGATTTGATAAATTTTTCCTCAAAATATTGGATTACTTCATCAAGTACCAAATCTTCATCAAATAACATGTACCCCAGAACTCCATCGAGGGCCGCCATTAGGGTTACCGCACTGGCCTTTGCATTGTGAGGTTTGAATTCCCCCAGCTGGATCCCCATATTGAATGCTCCTTCGAAAAAGGTGATATAATCAGCAGTATACTGTTTATAGTACTTTAAGAGGTCCGGATTTTCCAGCATTTTTGCCATGGAAAGAAATAAAAATGCAGTTTCTCTGGGATTATCCAGCCAGTAACGGATATAATTTTCTATGTAATACAGAATTCCTTCCCTGGCTGATGAAGACTCTAAAGCTGTTTCCATTAGTTCTTCAACTTTTTTGCTGATTTTTTCATTGGCATTGATTAATATCATGTCTTTGCTTTTGAAGTAATGGTAAAGCCCTCCCTTGCTCACCCCTGCTTTTTGAGCTATTGATTCCATTGTAGTGCCTTCATAACCTTTATGAAGGAAAACATCAATGGCAGCTTCGGTTATCTCATTAATTCTTACTTCTTTTGATTTTCTTGGAACCATAATAACCTCCACAAACCGACGGTCGGTTTGTTTATATGGTGTGATCTAATAGTATATAAAAGTTCTTATAAATTTAAAAAATCATTAAATTGTCAAAAAGAGCAGGAAAAGTGATATTTAACTGATTTGTCGATATTAAAATATTATTATGCCTGTGATGCCCAGTATCGTTAATATCAACCCTAATGCAACCCCAAGTAAGGCCACTGCTGTTATGGCTTTGCTAGGATATTTGTAAGTGAAAAATCCAAATAACCCGAAACCACAGAATAGTAAAAACTGCAATGGATCATGGCTTGTGAAGCCACTTATCCCTGAAAAACCCAGAAATCCCAAAAAACCAAGCATCCAGTACTGTTCCTCGTTTTTTTCAACCATAAGGAATCCTCCACATTCTATAAAACATATCTGTGAGTAATATATACTAATACTGTAAGATAAAAATGTTGGTAAAATCCAAAAAAAATTGGACATATAATCTTCATTAAATCAAAGAAATCATCTGGTCTGCATGAAAGAAAACAAAAAGGGGAAAGTCCTGCTGGTTGGGGCAGAAGATGAAGAAAACTTGGCCATCCGCTACCTAGGTGCGGAACTTATAAGAAACGGAAATCAGGTTAAAATTGCAGGGTGTTCAAATTATCAGATGTTTAAAAATGTTTTAGATGAATTCGAATCATTTCAACCAGATATGGTGGCTGTGTCCATGGCTTTCCAGTCCATGGCCATCATGTTCCTTGATCTCATCCAGGAAATAAAGCAGATCAAACCAGAAGTCCACATAACCGTAGGCGGTCATTTCCCTACCTTCGAATATGAAAAAATACTCAAATATGGTGCTATTGACTCGGTAATTCGATTCGAAGGAGAAGAAGCTATTTCAACACTTATTGATGCTGTAATAAATAGAGAAAATTTAATAAATGTCCCAAACCTAGTCTATCGGTCACAAGATGGCTCTTTTCATGAAAATTCTTTGTTGAATGAATTTCCAGATCTAGATAATCTCGCATTCCCCGTACGTGAAAAAACCCCTCAGATAAGGTTAGGGGAGAGATTCAGCACACTGGTGAGTAGTCGAGGATGTTTCCATTCCCGTTGCATTTACTGCTGCATAGGCGCTTTCCATAAACCGAAAACAGGACTCCCTTATACTTTGAGAACACCAGAAAATGTTGCTCAAGAAATGGCAGAGCTTTACAAGAAAAATAATGTACGGTTATTCCAGTTTCATGATGACAATTTTCTATTACCATCCACAAAAAGTTCCTATGACCGTTTAAACTCCTTAAGAAAGTCTTTAATAAAGGAAAAAGTGAACTTGGATGATATTGCTCTTCTCATAAAAACACGACCAGATGGTATCAGTGAAGAAATACTAACGCTTTTAGAAGAACTGGGAGCGGTGGGAGTGTTTTTGGGCGTTGAAAATGCAAGTGACAGTGGATTAAAATCTCTGGCACGCGCTGCAACCATGGATGATGTTAATTATTCCCTTCAACTCCTGAAAAACTTTGATATGGGTGTTACTTTTAATTTACTCATGTTCCATCCACGGGCCACCCTGGAGGAGATAAACGAGAACATCTATTTCATGAACAAAAACAAAGAAATGGCCTTTGATTTTGGAAGAGCCGAAATTGTGGCAGGTTCACCCCTTGAAAGACTGGTTAAACGGAAAGGACTCCTAATGGGGGATTGGCCTCACTGGGACTATCGGATCCAGGATGATGCAACAGAGAAGATGTTTCGTATCAATGCCCTCACCTTTTACCGGGACCAGTCCCCATACCCTGAACTATCCCATAAACTGATTGCCCTATCCTATCGCTCAGAGTTACTCCAACGTTTCTATCCTGGTAAAAAAGCACAGAAATTGAAAAACGAAGCACTGAATCGTATCCAAACTTGCAATGAATTTACACTTGAATGTTTACTTGATATTTACAGAATGGTCCCAGAAACTGGAATTGAAGAAAAATTAGAAATCTTAGCCAATAAAATGGACCAGTGTTATGGGGATAGTTCTAAAAATGTGGATAAATTAACTGAGAAGATTTGGAGATTCCAAGTGTTGGGGAAAAAATTCCAAGAACAGGGAGTGGATGATTACTTGCAGGACTCAGCAACCATAGGGAAAATTTTCAGGATTTAACTATAATAATTGATTTGAAAAAAATAATTATAATAGAAAATACAAAGACAATATTATGGTAGATCTCAAAGAAGTTCTATATCCCAACAAATTTAAAATAATCTTTTTTATAATAATATTTATCCCATTTGCCAGCTTGGTTATGCTATTTTTCGGCCAATACATCAATGCCAATAATTACTACTTTTCCTCCTCTTCCATACTAGTTGATACTGCAGCATTTTTAATGAGCATTTCCTTTTTCCTGGTTGTGGGACTGGTTTTAAGCTACCTTATTGGCTGTATTATTGACACTTCAATCCAGAATGAGAAAATTAAAATTACAATTGCCATTATCTCTGGCATTATCTCTTTACTCATTGTTTATCTGATTTATAGAGTAATCACAGAACCAGTGATCTGCGACCCAGTTCATGTTCCTGGTAACAATCAAACTATTTGCGACCCGGTACACACACCATCGGATAAAAGTAACAGTGCCCATGTTTTAAGTGAGCTTAAGGTTGATAAATCTGCAGTTGAAAATTCATTAGAACAGTGCATCAATAACTTGAAAAATTAGATGAGTTAAAGGGTTAGATTAAAAAATACAGGAAAAATAATTAAATTAGATAATTTAGGAAGCATATTCTAAAAAAAATTATTGATTGGAGATTATTAACCTCCACCATCACAGAGTTCTGTGCTCATATCAACGCCTTCAAGATCCTTTTTAATTGAATCAACCTTTTTCTTAGTTACTTCTCTTTCATCGGCTTCTTCATTGAACTTATTATTTTTTCTCTTCGATTCTCTGTTTTTGATCTTCATATACTCATCTTTATCCAAAAGTTCCAGATAGCGGCTGTTGTACCATAGCTGGGTGGTATCCACCTTAGCCCAGATACCATCATCATCACTGCGAAGTGCTAAAACCTCACCTGCACTACCTGTTCCATTATATCGTACATGAACACCGATTAAAAGTTCTTTGTTCTTGTTAGCTGCTTCCACATTCTCACCCCCATATAATCTGTATTTTCATAATTCAAGAAATAAAATACAATTATATCTGATATCTTTAATTAATATTTTTTATCTTATTTTTTCAATCTTTTAATAATCAAGGTTCTTTAATATCCAAACGTCTTTTTTTAGTTTTCTGGGATGATTCCTTTCTTAGTTCAAGGTCTTTCTTCTCAATATTTAATAAAAGGTAGTCTCCCACCTCTTCTATGTCAGAAGTTTCTATCTCCAGATCTTTCCTGGTGAGCCCAAAGTCACTGGTTGATATGATTATAGTGGTTATAAGACCTTCCTTTGGTTTTATCACCATATCAACCACTTTCCCAACCTCATTAGCCTTTTTATCCAAAACTCTTCGCCCGAAAAAGTCGCTCACTTTCATTAAAACACCATATTATAATCTGTTTTTTGATGTATATAATTTTTGTCCAATTTTAAGGTTTTTATCTCCTTTTATTCTCCCCAAAAATAGGATTTGAGGTTTAAACATACAAACTACCTTCAAAGTTAAAATATTTTTCTAGAAATCATTGATTTTTGAATTTTATTATTCATTTATAGCATTGGAAACAAATTAATAAATTAGTAAACAATATTAAATTAACTGGTATATCGGAGAAAGACCATGGAAGAAGCGGGAAGATCCATAATAAATGACATATTAAATGGGAAAATAAAAAACAGGAAGGATCTGGAGAAAGCCAAATTCACTGTTTGCCGTGAATATGGGCTAAACCGTTTCCCCCGCAACTCTGAAATACTAAAAAATGCCACTAGTGATGAAAAAGAATTAGTTACCCCTATTTTGAAGAAAAAACCTACCAGAACCATCTCAGGAGTGGCTGTGGTGGCGGTGATGTGCCCTCCACACAAATGTCCACATGGAAGATGCCTCTACTGCCCTGAAAGCACCATAGCACCCCCAAGTTATACTGGAGAGGAGCCTGCTGCATTAAGGGCCCGGATGTACGATTTTGATCCATATAAACAGGTTTACAATCGCTTGCTCCAACTGGGGAGTATTGGACACCCCCTGGATAAAGTGGAGCTAATAATTATGGGCGGTACATTTCCCTCACGATTTTTATGCTTCCAGGAATGGTTCATCACCCAGTGCCTCCAGGCCATGGTGGACTTTGGAGTAAAAGAACCAAAACTTGTTTCTAATGACGAGAAAGTGCTTCCAACGACTTCACATGGATTCAAATACTTAAAAGATGTTCAAAGAGCCAATGAAAGCTCCAGTGTTCGGTGTGTGGGTATGACCTTTGAAACCCGGCCAGATTACTCTAAAATGGAAGATGTGGACCGTATGCTACAGATGGGAGTGACCAGGGTTGAACTGGGTGTGCAGACCATCTATAATTACATTTACCATCGCATCCAGCGAGGGCACACAGTGGAAGATACTGTAGAGGCCACCAGGGTTTTGAAGGATTCTGGGATTAAAGTGGCTATGCATCTTATGCCCGGGCTTTTTTCCGACCCTGAAAGGGATCTGAGGATCTTCCAGAGACTTTTTACTGATGAACGTTTCAAACCAGACATGCTGAAGATCTATCCCTGCCTGGTGACCAAGGGATCCAAACTTCATGAATTATGGGAAAAAGGGGAATACCAGCCCTACACCACAGCAGAAGCAGTTGACCTCATAGTCCAGGTAAAAAAGTTACTTCCCAAGTGGGTTCGAACCATGCGTATCCAGCGGGATATTCCATCCCAACTTATAGAAGCAGGAGTGAAGAAGTCTAACTTAGGAGAACTAGTTTATAATCGTCTAAAAGACGAAAATGTGCAGTGTCAGTGCATACGCTGCCGGGAAGTTGGACACCAAGTCGCTCATGGGATAAACACCAATCAGGAGGATGTTCAACTCTTAAAAGAGAGTTATCATGCCAGTGAAGGTGAAGAACATTTTCTATCCATGGAAGACGTTGATTCTGATGTTCTTCTCGGCTTTTTAAGACTGCGGATGCCATCATCCCATGCACATCGACCTGAAATCAACTATGATACCGCTCTAGTTCGAGAATTACACGTTTATGGCCCCATGATGCCACTGGGGGAGAGGGAGGATGAACTGTGGCAGCATCAGGGTTATGGTGAGGAATTACTCAAAGAGGCCGAGAGAATCAGCCGGGAAGAATATGATAAGAGGGAAATTATCATTACCAGTGGAATCGGCGCCCGCAATTATTACCGTAAATTTGGGTATGAGCGGAAAGGGCCTTATATGGCTAAAAAGTTAGTCTGAAAATATTATTTGATTTAATATTAAATAAATGAAAAAAATAAATGGAGGGATTTTTGATGATGATTTCCATTGAAGAACTGGCAGGGATGATTGACCATACCAATGTGCAGCGGGATGCCACTGATGAGGATATAAAAGTTCTCTGTAAAGAAGCAGATGACTATGATTTCAGCTGTGTCTGTGTAACACCGACCCACGGAGCATTGGCCCATGAACTACTTGAAAACTCTGATACTCAAGTTTGTGTGGTGATAGGATTCCCATTCGGAGTGCAAACACCCCATGCCAAGGCTTATGAGGCTGAAGAGGCTGTGGAGAATGGGGCATCAGAACTGGACATGGTAATGAATATTGGAGCCCTCAAATCAGGCCATCACTCTCTGGTGCAGGCTGATATTGCCGGAGTGGTGGGAGCAGCCAGGGGAAGAGTGGTAAAGGTTATTCTGGAAACAGCACTTCTAACCCGTGAAGAGAAGATAAGCGCCTGTCAGCTGGCCAGAGAAGCCGGAGCCCACTATGTGAAAACATCCACCGGATTCGGAGTGGATGGAGCAACAGTAGAAGATGTCCAATTAATGAGGGAAACCGTTGGCATGGAGATGGGTGTGAAAGCATCCGGAGGGATCAGAGACCTAGAAACAGCCCTGGCCATGATAGATGCAGGTGCCAGCAAAATAGGAACCTCAACAGGTGTGCAGATAATGGAGGACCTATTAAACAAAGCTGACTGATTGGATAAAAATGGTAATAGAAGTGTGTGATTTCAGTGACGATGGAAATAGAGATTGAAATAACCAAAAAAGGGAAACTAAAGGCGATCCTGGATGATCGGAACCCTGAAACTGCCAAGGCATTCTATAAAAACCTTCCTGTGGAAGGCCCAGCCCAGTTATGGTATGATGAGATCTACTTCCCAATACTCTTAGAACATGATTATGAAAATCCCTCACCAACCTCAGACAAGGGAGATATATCTTACTGGCCCCCAGGTAATGCCTTCTGCATATTTTTCGGAGACTCACAACCCGCCTCAGACGTGAATCATATAGGGAGGGCGGTTGATGGTTTGGAAATTATGGAACAGGTTGATGAGGGCGATTGGGTAGTAATCAAGAGGTTATGACCATTCCTAATAATAAAACAATATTATAAAAAACAATATTTATCCTTTTTTTTAAGTTCAATATAAAAAAAATCTATCATTTAGTTTTAATGATTATAATGGCCTGATACTCTTATAAAGAGTATCCCTTTCAGCAGGAATCCTCCCCAGATCACGGATAAGGTGCTGTAAATGTTCTGGAGGTGTGTAAACACCGTGCTGGGCTCCTGCAGATCTGGAGATGTTTTCTTCTCCCAGTGTGCCACCCATATCATTACAACCCGCAGTAAGGCATACTTGGGCGAATTTGAATCCCAGTTTAACCCATGAAACCTGAATATTTTTCAATAGGTCTCCAAACATTAACCTAGCCACAGCGTAAAGTTTCAAATCCTCGGTTCCAGTGGTTCCTGGTCGGGCAATACCCTCCTGATAGATGGGAGCATTTGGATGCATGAAAGTTAGAGGGACAAATTCAGTGAATCCACCAGTCTCTTTTTGTATGTTACGTAATATTTCCAGGTGCTCCACCCGATGTTCTTCAGTTTCCACATGGCCATACATCATGGTGCAGGTGGTGGGCACACCAGTCTGGTGGGCGGTTTTTATTACCTCAACCCACTCTGCTGTGTTGAGCTTTCCTGGACAGATAACCTTACGAACATCATCATTTAAGATTTCAGCAGCAGTTCCAGGCATGGAACCTAGTCCTGCATCTTTTAACATCTTCAAAGTTTCCTTCAAAGTCAATTCAGACTGCGCTGCCCCATAGTAAATCTCCATTGGGGAGAAGGCATGTATATGAATGTCAGGAATTTCTTCCTTAACAGCTCTCAGTATCTTTTCATAAAAATAAGCATCAACATCCGGGTGTAGACCTCCCTGTATGCAGACTTCGATTGCACCATCATCCCAGGCTGTTTTTGCCCTTTGAACTATATCATCAACATCCAAGAAGTATGCACCTTCCTGTCCAGGGTCTTTGCGGAAGGCACAAAAACCACATGTTCCAGTACATATGTCGGTGTAGTTGATGTTCCAATTCTGAATATAGGTAACTTCATCACCAGCCAATTCCTGCCTTTGTAAATCCGCTGCCCTGATTAAAGCCTGATATTCATGCCCTGTAGTTTTAATAAGTTCTAGTGCTTCATCATAGGAAATAAATTCTTTTAATGACTTGTTTAGTATCTCTTCTATGGTGGGTTCGATGTCCAGAGTCTTATACATGGGAATTCCTATTGGACTATGTAACCTTTAAAGTTTTGGTAGGTTGATGATCACACTTGGCATGTGTGCATGGTAATTACCATGGCTCATCATGTCATGAAAACCGATATCTTTAAATATTATAGAGTCCTAGCTAAATTAGGAGGTGAAAATATGGCTGAATTACCAATTGCTCCAGTTGGAAGGATCATAAAAAATGCTGGTGCTCAAAGGATAAGCGATGATGCAAAGGAAGCTTTAGCTAAAGCTCTGGAAGAAAATGGCGAAGAGCTAGCCAAAAAAGCCGTAGAACTTGCAAAACACGCTGGAAGAAAGACCGTCAAAGCCGAAGACATCGAAATGGCCGTCAAATCAGCATAAATTATTTTATTTCTTCTTTTTCTTATTTTTTAGGATGATGTTCTCTTTTTACCCACCCATAATTAGGTGTGATCTCGTATAGACTCATTGTATATAATGATTCTAAATACCCTTTATACATCCCACTATTTTAATAAGATAAATGATATTTTGAGGGTGAATATTTGAACAAAAAGTCTGACCGTTTTTATATAACGAAATACTCTTTCTATTTCAGGAAATAATTAATATCGAAAAAATTATAAATTTATTATAATCAAATAAAGGTGGAGGTAGAATAATTATGAGCACTATGGATAATTTAAAAGAAGCATTTGCAGGTGAATCTCAGGCTAACCGTAAATATCTGGCTTTTGCTAGGAAAGCTGATGAGGAAGGATATAAACAGGTGGCTAAACTCTTCCGAGCCGCTGCTGAGGCTGAAACGGTCCACGCCCACAATCATTTAATGGTGATGGATGGAATAGGTAGCACTGCTGATAATTTAAAGACCGCTATTTCCGGGGAGGAAGATGAGTTCGAGGCCATGTATCCGGAGTTTATTAAGGAAGCGAAAAGTGAAGGCAATGAAAAAGCGGTTTGGACTTTTGATGTGGCCAATCAGGTGGAAGAAATCCACGCAGAACTATACACCCAAGCCCTGAAAGCCTTGGGAAACAATGCAGAAGTGGATTACTTTGTATGCGGTCACTGTGGAAACACTGTAGAAAATGAAGCACCGGATGTCTGCCCTATCTGCGGAGCTCCCAAATCGGAATTCATGAAAATAGACTAAAAAGATTAATTATTTTTCTTTTTTTTTATTGGTTAAAATGAATTGAATTTTTACTTAGACTCACCATATTCCTCTTCAGGGAAGGTTATGCGGAAGCAAGTATCAGGACTTCTTTTTAATTCAAGTTCTCCACTGATCTGTTGGGTGAGGCTGGTGACCAGTTGCATACCCAGGCTTCCAGTATTGTATATATCCATATCTTCGGGGATTCCTATTCCAGTATCTCTGACCTGAAGAACGAAATCATTGTCAACCTTATGGAAATCAATTATTATTTCGCCTTCAGTATCGCCAGGGAAGCCGTGTTTCATACTGTTGGATAGTAATTCGTTAATTATGAGTCCAAGGGGTATGGAAGTGTTAATGTCCATCATGATTTCATCTACATTGACCTGTAGATCTACCCTTGCAGGATCTGGTACGTAAGTCTGGTATAGATCATTGGCCAGGGTGCGTATGTAATCTCCAAAATTAATCCTTTTAAGATCTGATGATCGGTAGAGGCGTTCGTGGATGATGGCCATGGAATGAGCTCTATTCTGGCTTTCTTTGAATATGCCCTTGGCTTCTTCATCTTTGATATAACGTGACTGAAGATTTAGTAGGCTGGAAATAACCATTAAATTGTTCTTAACTCGATGGTATATTTCTTTCATTAACATGTCCTTATCTTTAAGGGCCTGTTCCAGTTTAATCTGAGTTTCTTTAATTTCAGTTATATCCCTTGCTATTACCTGTACATTCTGAACTTTGTTTAGAGAACCGAAAAGTGGTTGTATGCTTATACTATACCAGAATTCATCCCCATGGAAATGTATTGGTAATTCTATTTCCAGACCTTCCCCTGTATTATAAACCTTTCTTATTAATTCCACTTGCTTATCACCACTGTCCGGGAAAAAATCTCTTAATGATCTGCCCAAAATTTCAGTGGGTTCCTTATTGAAACGTTTTGCTCCTACTTCATTAACCAAGAGGACAACACCATTATAATCCATTATTCCGATAAAGTCACTGGCTGATTCAATGATGGATCTGTATTTCTCCTCACTTTCACGTAAAGCATCTTCCATTCTTTTCTGTTGGGTTATATCACGACTATTACATACATATCCAATTATTTCTCCTTCTTTTCCTAGAAGGGGTGTTCCTAAAGTTTCTATCCATATATAACTTCCATCAGCATTTTTATAACGATACTGGGCGGATTTGGTGACACATGTACTAACAGCATTTTGCATCATTGATGATACATATTCAACATCATCAGGGTGTATGAAATCAAACATGGACTTTCCAATCATTTCCAGGGGTTCGTACCCTAAAACTGATTTAACTGATGGACTTACATAGATATAAGCACCTTCCACACTGGATTGAGAGACGATATCAGCCATGTTGGCAGTTAATAAACTCAGTTGTGCCTCACTTTTTGCTAATGCCTTTTCTGCCATCTTTTCATAAGTAATATCTCGGGCTATGGACGATGCTCCGATAATTTTACCATCAACATCCTTTATTGGAGAAATAACTAATGAAACGTCAATTGTCGTTCCCTGTTTAGTGACACGTTTTGTTTCGTAGTGCCCAATAGTATCTCCCCTGCGGATTGTCTCTAAAATCTGTCGTAATTCATCAGAACCTGGTAGGAACAGTATAGACACTGATTTACCTAAAATTTCATCGGATTTGTATCCATAAACTTTTTCAGCCCCCGCATTCCAGCTTATTATATTGCCTTCCAAGTCTTTACCTATTATAGCTTCTTCTGAATGTTCAACTATGGCTGAAAGTATGGCTTGTGTCTTTTCTGCCTCTTTACGATTAGTGATATCTCGTAAAATTGAGGTGATGAATTGTTCATCATTAACTTCCCACATGGTTAAAGACATTTCAAAGGGAAATTCAGTTCCATCCTTTCTGATGCCAGTAAATTCAAATGTTTTTTCAAGATGGCTATTCTTAGAACTTTCTATGAATTGGGCAAACATTTTATCATGTTTTTCACTGTATCGGGGAGGCATGATTTTTTTTAAGGATTGTCCCATGATTTCATCCTTTGAATATCCAAAAATATTCAGGAAGCTTTTATTTACAAACACTACTTCTCCAGTTATATCAGTAGTAATAATCCCCTCAATAGCTGATTCAACAACAGTACGAAACTTGTCTTCACTGATTTGGAGGAGTATCCTTGATTTTTCAATCCTTTCACTCAGAAAAACCGTTATAATACTTACAGAAACAAATACCATTACCCTGAAAAAGTCCTCAATCCATGGATCTGTTCTAATTGGATTTATCCAGTCAGATAAAAATAACATTCCTGCCAGGAAAAATGGAACCCATAAACCTTTCCTTTTCCACCATACTGCTGCAAGGACTATTGGAATATAAAAAAAATGAGTAACTATTATTCCTGTTTTTAAAACGAAATGAAAATAATAAAGAAGAACACATGCTAGGATTATTAATGTAAGAACCAGAAAAGTTTCATATTTTACTCTTGATTCATTCGATCCTAACTCCAAATCAACACCCCTATCATAAAGGTAAGATATCTTTTTATTTTTCTATTAAAAGAAGCATAAATATTTTTTTAAGGAATACTTTAGTGTTTCAAATGATATTAAAAGAAAAAGTCTACGGATCGACCATATTAAGTAATTCTTCAGGACATTCAATCTCCTCAAAGGGAAGTAGATACTTCATATCTTTCTCAAATACAACCAGAGCCATTGGAGTTAGCGAAGAATATTCCATTTGACGATGTTTGTACTGTAAAACTTTAACTAATGGATAAAAAATCCTTTCATCAATCTTAAATGGTTTCCCAACTTTTATTTCCTGGTTCAACATTTGTTATTTTGATATCACCCAAATATCTACCAAAGGTGAACATCAACTCCTAATTTCATTAATCAACTTTCTAACTGGTTTTTTTGTGAGGGCTCTTAAAGCTTCAACCACAATACCTCCCAGTTTCAACTTTAATTCACCCTCCAGATCCCCGTCCAGAATTGTTCTATTAAAATCTGGTGTTATAACTGCATCTATACGCGTTAGGGCATTGAGAGGGTAGGTAAATGACCAAATATAACCTGTAAAGAGAGCTGTGTCTGCTGGACTTTCCAGTCCCATAGTCACGTTGAGTGAAAGCTTTTCCAGGGTGAATGATCGATAAATAGTCATTATTAACCGGCGGATATAGGGTAAAGACTCTAAAAACAGATTAAGTATTCTTAGTATATGATCCATGTCGAATTTATCTTTTTTATCCTTATCTTTCTCTTTCTTTTCTTTTTCCTTTTTTCTCTTTTCTTTATCCGCTTCCTCTTCCCCGGGTATTTCCCTGGAAAAAATCCGAATACCTAACCAAATCAAGCTGAATTTTCCTTTAATCTTAGAACCACGCTTTTTAATATGCAGAGATAACTTTAGGGGAATTAAAAGAAAAGACAATAAAATAAGCACCAGAATAATTATAATGATGCCTATTATAGCACATATCAAATCTAACCCGCTCTCAGGTTAATTTATTTAAAAAGTTATTGAGTTACTTTTTTTTATTCAGCTGCTGGTTCTTCAGAGGTTTGGTCGGTTTTTTTACCTTTTTTACCTTTTCCCATTTTTCCAGCCTCGGACATAACGTCAACAATAGCTGAACCAGCTTCCCCTATAGCTCTTGAAAGGGGGTCTGCTGATTTTAAGGACATTACTTTAACCCCTTCAGGTCCAGTCTGGCCTTTAAAAACCACTACTATTGCCACTGGCTCAATACCTGCGCCTCCACCAGCACCTGCACCAGAACCTCCCTGGGCATCGGGTCCTTTTCCTTCACCCATACCTGCTCCAAATGCCATTCCCATTCTGGTGACTGGTATCATGACTTTATCTTCACTTTCTATGACTTCACCAATCACATTTTCTATGTTTAGGACTTTCCGAATTTCTTCTACAGTGGTTTTTATGGGATCATTTATATCCATTACACTTCACCCCTACATTTTTTAAGTACCATTTATATGATCAATTATGCATATACATTTTTCCAAAGTAATAAAGTATTTAAATGGAATTTTCGGATTTTTGCCCCTTCATCCCAAATAGAAAAGGTTTATATAGGAACAGAACTATAATCTGAGAATGCGGGCCCGTGGTCTAGGGGTATGATACCTCCCTGACACGGAGGTGATCACGAGTTCGAATCTCGTCGGGCCCATTTGCCGTGGTAGTTCAGTTGGGAGAACGCCAGACTGAAGATCTGGATGTCGCTGGTTCAAGTCCGGCCCACGGCACTCATCAAAACTATTATTTTTGTATTCATGAAGAGTTAAAAAAAGATTTAAAATAAATTAAACAATTATCCTAATAATCACTAACAGAACAGGTCGTAATCGTTTTTATCTTATCATTTTATAAAAATAGGCCCAATATCATTATGGAAACTGCGATAAATGTTATGCCTGCAAATAACCTTGGTTTTAAGGGGCTGTTTTTTTCGTTGGTGATGATTTCTTTGGAAGGTCTTAATATTTGACCACAGCTACTGCAGAATGGAGTGGTAATGATGTTGAGATTCCCGCAAGATTCACAGACGATCTTAGGGGATTGAAGCTGACCATCTTCCCCGTATTCTAAAAGATAAAACTTACCGCCGCATTCACATGATTCAAAGTCACTGAGTGATTCTCCTTCCTTCAGATGGTAGTAGCCACCACAATTCTCACAAATCAAGAAGTTCATATTATCAAGATTTTTCTCTCTATATGAAGCTATATATGCTTTGCTATTGGATAAAAAAGAGTGTTTTTTATAAATGAGAAGTTTGATCTGACAAAAATTTAATTAAGCAAAAAATCAGCTTTAAAAGGACATTAATCTGTGTTGATAATGAAAATCGTTGCTGAAAATAAAAATGATAAATCTTAATAATAATGGTCAAAGCTGAGAATATTAATCAAACCATCATTTTATAGGTTACAATATTTTTCCTTTAAGATAAGTACTCTTAGAATGAGTAATTTCTGCCTGGAAAAAACCACCCAAAGGAGCTTCATCCACAATCACTGTTTTATAAGAGTCTGTACGACCTATGTACCCACCTTTACTCCCTTTATTCGTTATAAGAATTCTTTGAGTGGTTCCTACCAGTTCTCTGTTATTGGACGAAGTTATCTGGATTTTAAGATCATTTAAACGTTGCGAACGGTTTTTCATCACTTTATGATCGATCTCATACATCTTTGATGAAGGAGTGCCAGGACGATGATGGTATTTGGAAATATGTAGAAAATCAGGACGAATTGTACTGATTACATCAAGAGTGTCCTGAAAAGCTGCTTCATCCTCGGTAGGGTATCCCACAATAATATCTGTAGAAAGGGAAAGATGAGGTATTTCTGATTTGAAATTATTCACAATTTTAAGATATTTCTCAACAGAGTGCCCTCGGTTCATATCTGATAAGATCTGGTTATTTCCACTCTGCAAGGGTAGATGTAAAAATTTATATACCTTTTCATTTTTAAAGGAGTTAATTATAGATTCAAGGTCGTCTTCAGCGTTCTTAGGGTGCATCATTCCAACTCTTACCTTGAAATTACCAGGTATACTGGTTACATGATTGATAAGGTCGGATAATTTTTCTCCAGAGTCTTTTCCATAGGCTGCGGTGTCTTGGGCAGTGAGCTGGATCTCCTTACAGGAGTCTGCCACTGCCTGTTCTGCTTCCCTTTTCAAAATAGTTGTAGGGTAACTTTGCAGGTTTCCCCGTGCAAATCTGGTACAACAGTAACTGCATTTTCCAAGACATCCCTCACAGATTTGTAGAATGTGTATATATGGATTAAAACGCTTTCGGGGAAGGCATGTTTTTATTGCTTTGTCCTGACCGGTTTTTCTTTTAATATCATCCTTCATAATTGACGTGGCTACTTCTGGGGCGAACTTGATTCTACGGGAACCAATCCATCCAGCATAAGGAGCTAATCTTTCCAACTTAGTGGGATCGATGTCCACCATACAACCCGCAATAAGAAGCTTTTTTTGGGGATATTGATCCTGAACTTTTAGGATATGGTTGGTAATCTTCTGTTCAGTTGGCTGTTTCACGTAACAAGTATTAAGAATAATAAGATCTGCCTCTTCCATGGATATAACACATTCTGCCCCTTTTTCTTCAAGTAAACCGACCATTATTTGCGAATCGGCTTGATTAAATGTGCAACCAAAAGTTTCAATATAAAATTTCATATTAATCAGGATTTGCTATTTTCATTTTTAATTTATTAATATGCCTGTTATTTAACATAAATGCGTAAAATTCGTTTATAAATCATTTAAAAATATCGAAGATAAATTATAAGGTTCATCTTTAATCTTCAGGCCAGCCATGTTCTCCGATCATGGGGACGAAGGCAACTCCCCCTAAATCTTCAGACTTAAATTCATCATCGGATATTCGCTGAACAGATACCAGTTCCTGAAAATAGTTAGCAGAACCAAGGGGTATGATCAATTTTCCACCGATTCTTAGCTGTTTTTTAAGGGGTTCGGGGATTTTAGGTGAGCTGGCTGTTCCGTATATCCTGTCGAATGGTGCTTTTTCAGGGTAGCCCAGTGTTCCGTCACCACTTATAACAGTTATTTTATGGTTGTATCCGGTTTTTTCCAGATTCTCCCTGGCCTTCTCTGCCAGGGAAGGTATTCTTTCCACAGTGTAAACATGGCCAGAACCACCAATAATCTCTGATACTACAGCAGCATTGTAGCCGAGGCCTGTTCCAATCTCAAGTATTTTCATTCCTTCATCAAGATCTAATTGTTCGGCGATGATGGCCACCATATGTGGTGCAGATATGGTCTGCCCCCTACCAATTGGCAGGGGACGATCTAGGTAGGCGTAGCGCCTGATTTCGGGAGGCATGAACTCCTCCCTGGGCACATGGAGCATGGCTTTTTTAACTTTGCCGGTTTTTATGTAACCTTGGTTTAAGAGTTTTTCTACCAGTTCTTCTCGTTTATCCTTCATCAAACCACTGAATCAAATAGGATTAAATGAATTTAAATTCAACATAACCCCTAATTAGTCAATATCTTCGTTTTCAACTATTTTAGAGGTTAAATCATATTGGAATTTATCTTTATGACTTGCTGGGCGACCGTAAACTCTTTTAATCTGTTCTGCCAGTGCACTTCCCTTTCTTATCTTGGAAGTTATGGTTTTCATGGATTTAATTCGAAATACTGCTCTTCCCATTTTCACCACATCACCTACAGTGAATTGAAAATCTCTTTCCACTTCAACTTTTTTTGATAGGACTCTACCACTATAATCAATAGATACTCCTACTCTGGCCGGTCCTGCCAGTGATGTTGCCCAGATGGTTTCCAGTTCCGAAACCTGACTTTTGGAAACTCTGCCTCCCCGATTGTTTTCCAGCGAAGTGATTTCTACTTCATCTCCATCCACTAGCAGTACTTCTCCTACCTGTAGAATTTCATCAGGATAGAGTTTAATCTGTTTTTTCTCGGATTGGGAGAATTGGCTAATGATAATTCTGCAATCAACCATCTTCGGGATTTTTATAGTTTCCCTGAAGGTGTTTCCACATTCATTACATTTTATGAGAATTTCTTTGGTGTTTTTACCCTTAGTTTTAAGTATTTCATGAGATTCAGAGTTACATACTGGACATTTCATTGTTTTTTCCTCACATAAAACAAAAATAAGAATCCATAATTCTTCTGGATTTATGTTATTTCCGCATCTATAATTTTTGCATCGATTAAATGGAAATCCAAAATTATTCAACTGATAAATATAATAACATGTTTTGTATTTGTAATTTTAAAAAGTTAATTGAAAAAATTTAATGGGTTAATATGCAAAGACCATATTTAGTTTATTAAAAGTTTCATACGGGTCTTATGTTAAGACTGATTTTCCTATTTCTTTTCTTTTAGATAATGTTTAACCAGACCTCCATCATGGAGTATTCCCCTCATGAAGTCATGGAATGGTTTTATATTAACACTAATACCAGTGTTGAGATTTTTTATCACACCATCTTTAAGGTTTATCAGGAGTTCATCTCCTTTATCAGTTGGGATATCGGCCACTATAACTGGTAAACCAATATTTATAGCATTACGGTAGAATATTCGTGCGAATGACTTGGCCACAATTGCATCTATACCCGCATGTTTTAAAGCCACTGGAGCCTGTTCTCGTGAAGATCCGCAGCCAAAATTCCAACCAGCAACTATTATATCACCCTTACTCACATTTTTTGCAAATTCGGGATCTTCTCCTTCCATTACATGGCTGGCAAGCTCATCTAAACTGAATGTTCTCAGATAACGTCCCGGAATGATGACATCAGTATCTATACTGTCCCGGAATTTCCAAACTTTACCCTTTATTTCGTCTGTCATATTAATCATGAACTGGTTAATTTAATGCATATTATCTAATTACGGCACCAGAATTTTGAGCCGAAGTTTCAATTATATGACCACCAACCCCTTGCAGGGCATCATGAGCAGCACTTACTATATCCTTAGAACTGTCAGTGATTGCGTAGATGGTGGGTCCAAATGAACTCATACCCACACCCGGAGCACCAGCTTCTCGTAGAAAATTCATTATTTCCCCTATCACTGGTTTTTGCAACTGATTTTCTATTTTTTTAAAGCCCATTTTTTGAATGCTGTTAACACTTTCCCCGAAGGCATCCAGATCTCTTTCCAAAACTGCAGGCATCATTTTCATTAGAATAAGATGGGAAAGTTGCTGTACTTCTCCCAAAGCTATTGGACAGTATTCCTGGAAAATATTAACCTCGTTAGTTCCTGAAACATTCTTTTTAACATCAGGAATAACAAGAATCACCTTCCATTCTGCTGGAAAATCATATCTGGCAAGAATCGGTGCAGGTGATGCTTTGGAAACAGATGACGGTACAAATTCGGGTTTTTCATCAAGATGATGGCCTCCATCAATAATGAAACCACCATTATCAAAGGATGCTACACCTATGCCTGAAGTACCACCACGACCTACAATACTGGCAATATCTGGTGCATCAATTTCATGTTCTACAGAATCGGAAATCAGTTTACCCACAGCCAGAGATAGTTGGGTTCCGGAACCTAAACCAGAATGGGATGGGAAATTTTCATGGACAATGAAATTTAATCCTTTATCAATCCCCAAGTGTTCCATCATTTTAATGGCTGAAGTTGATATTTTATCCTCATAATCCCCAATACTATCCTTAGAAAGATTTTTAGGATTATTGAATTCTACCTGAACTCCAGTACCTTTCTCTTTCATTTCCAGAACTAAAGAAGGTTTATTGAGGGTGAGTCCTACTCCGCCATCTATACGACCTAATGATCCGTTAAGGTCAAGCAAGGAGATATGGAGACGTGAAGGAGTTTCAATTATCAATTCCACAACCAGTTATGATTTTTTCTTCATGGGTTTGGAGAATTTTTTCTCCACCTGTTCCCGGTACAGAGTATTCATGGAACAGAAAGGTATTATACGCCCGTCAGGTACAGCATAATGAATTAAACATTTCTTAACCCTGTCCCGGTCAAAGTTCCAGGGATCCATGAAGTGCATACAAGAAATGAGTAATGTTTTGTGGTGGAAATCTCCCAGAGCACTGTAAGATCTTTCTTTAAAAACATTGGTTAATATTTCTGTTAAGTCAAGGGAATCAGGCTTATTATTCCGGTCAATGGTTTTAGGAAGTTCCAGGGTAGCCCGACTTATAACTTTGGCCTTACCCACCAGTCCTCCATCCCTAATATCATCACTGCTGCGGGAAAGAAGGTCGAAGAAACGATCCACATCCAAAAACTTAGTTATGGGAATAATTTCATCATTATCAATGAATATATAAGTGGCTGTTCCGCAGTGCGGGTGGCAGGTAAATGCAACCTGATTTTCACCTTCAATGGCCTCCACAAAATCAGTGATGGGTATAATTGAGGAAGCTGGATAAAAATCATCAGTACCAATCTTTCCTTCAGTCTGTTTGTCCACCAATCCCTGGAATAATGGAATGGTTATTCTCTGTTTTTCCACTTCATCGGCTGGTGTTCGACCGGCAAATGATATGGGCTGGAAGTTAACTCCTCGGATTATGTCAAGATTCTCAATGGCAAATCTAATGATATCACCAACCTGGTCATCATTAATTCCTTTAACCAGGGTTGGTACCAGTACAATTCCCAGATCAGCTTTGCGGCAGTTTTCAATGGCTTCCAGTTTAATGGGTAGTAGGTTGCGACCCCGGGACTTTATGTATGGTTCTTCCGTGACTCCATCAAACTGGAGATAAACTGTATTTAAAGTAGCATCTTTAAGTTTCTGAGCTAGTTCAGGATCCTTAGCCAATTTGATTCCATTAGTAGCTATTTGAGTGTGGCTGAATCCCTCCTCACGGGCAAGCTTTACCAGTTCCACAAGATCCTTTCGTACAGTGGGTTCACCACCAGCATACTGGATAGCGGGTGTGGGTACTGGCTGGTTTGCGCGGAGATTTCGCAACATCTCACGTATTTCCTCATAACTGGGCTCATATAAATAATTAGATACTGCTGCATTGGCAAAACAAATAGGACAACGAAGATTACAACGATTAGTAACATCAATAAGGCCTAATACAGTCTGACTTTCATGTTCCGGGCAGAGACCACAATTTAGAGGACATTCCCCCTCAACACTGGTCCTGGGGTTTTCAATGCCATCTCCTTCGTAATCGTAATCAGCAGCGTATAAGTATGCATCTCGATTCTGCCAGTAAGTGTTTTCGAACTCGCCGTGCTCTGGACACGTCTTTTTTATCATTATCTTTTCTTGGTCTTCGAAGACTTCTGCGTCCACCACTCGCAGACATTCCGGACACAGGCTTTTTGTTTTCTTTATGACCATCATCTCACCTATTTTATGTGTTGAAAATTTAGCTGTAACTCAATATAATGATTATATATACTTGAGCGATCAATCAGCTTTATAGTATTTATGTTTGAGTACATAACTATCATCCTGTTTTAATCGGAGGTAAACTATGGACCCTAGTGTTTTCAGTGTTTTGATTTTATCCGCTTATGCTATATACTTTATGTTACCCGCTTACCTAGCAAATGCCAGTGCACTTACCTTTGGGGGAGGAACCCCTCTGGACATGGGCCGATCCCTTAAAGACGGTTTCAGATTACTTGGAGATGGTGTAACCTGGAAAGGAACCATTATCGGAATATTAATTGGTGCCGTGATTGGGTTGATTCAGGGAACTTTTACTGGTGACCTGATAAATAATCTTTTAATGGTAGGAGACCCTGCAATCGGCCTGATGGTCCAAGGAACTATAACAACAAATACCTTAAATGGCATATTACTAGGTCTGGCACTGGGTGGTGGTGCTATTATTGGAGACGCATGCGGTAGTTTTATCAAGAGAAGATTTAAAGTTAAAAGAGGGCGGCCATTGCCCATTGTAGATCAGTTAGACTTTGTAGTGGGCGCTCTGGTATTATCGTCTCTAATTGTAGTCATTCCTTTCTATTTGATTATCGTTATACTAATCATAACTTTGTTCCTGCATCTGGGAGCCAATACCATTGCTTATTTACTGGGTATGAAAAATGTGTGGTACTGATTGCTGTCTTGATAAATATTCGTGTTTATAAGAGTTTATCATGAAAGTGGATATCAGATTTACTTATTTACACACCCCCCATCCCCTATCCTTTTTTCTTCTTTTGATGATCATGCCTTTGACGTTCTTTTGTTAAGAATCATTTAATTTAACGCCTGAATCACATTCGAACTGGCACTGAAGAGTTGGTAAGTATTAATAGTAGCTTCCAGTTGGTTGTTCCATTCAGGCATCTCGTATACAAAAACTGGGTATCCTGCATTGGTTATTGGTCTATCCACTTGGTTTATGGAACTACTTTGAGCACGTTTAGTGGATGAACCAGGGTAGTAATTGAATTGGGGGAGTAACTGGTGGACTGCGTCGGCCAGGGTCACTGATTTATAGTCATGAGTAGGAGTGGCTATGTAATATCCCTCACCATAACCCTGTTCATGGTCGTGGGCAATGATCACTAACTGATAATCGGTTGTTTTAATATCTGGAATTACATACTCGGCAACCAGGGCCTGGCCATTTGCTCGGCCAACATTAAAGTCCTTTGGTTGATAAGTGACTGTCACATGGTAATCCACTACTTCCACTTTGTTAAATAGTGCAAATAGTTTCACAACTTGGGGGACCAGATTTGTGGCCAGATCTTCCCTGGGATGCATGCCAGTTACCACAGCTATCTTTGCATTGGGAGTCCCATAATGAGAATAAACATCCTTGGTGACGTATCCCAGCTGGTTTGAGCCTAAACTAGTGTGCTGACTGAAATTGGCAAAAAGGTATACCGCACCAATTACCAGTATTAATATTAGGATTAGTGAACTTGTTTTCATAGGGATAACCTTTTATATGATTGAACATAGGGTGTTTAGCTAATCTGCTGTTTTATTTTATATTCCATAATCCGGACTTATTCCTTTTTTCTCATGAATTTTTCCATGAGAAGGGCGGTTCCAACTGCAGGTGCCACCACACATTCTTCTCTGGTCAGAATTTCATCCATGGTTTTAACCTCTAAACCCAGGATTTCTGCTGCTTTAGATCCGATGATATTCATTCCCAAACCAGTGGCCACAACTAAATTTAAATTTTCCCTATCTGTAACCTCTTTAAGTGCTTCTGCAACTTTTTCAACCTGTATTCTGTAAATATGCCTGGCAATTTCCAGGACATCATCCTCACTTAATAAATCCAGATCTCCACACACTACCCTTGATAATCGTAAAAGACAGTTCTCCCTGGATCGATCGCCACCATCCGGTGTTTGGGAAGTGTAATCAGCAGGGGCAATATTCCCTAGAGCCATGTGGACATCTGCTGATACTGCAAATAGTTCCGATGCCACCCGCACCCATTCATTTTTCAGAGGGACTTTATCCACAATGGTGGCCACATTGGTGCGTAGGGTTCCAGTGTATACCAGTTCACCAGTAATCAGCCTTTCCAGATCTGATCTTCCCCTGGCACATTCCTTTCCATTTTTTATGGGAATTATATCAGTAGTGGTGCTCCCAGTGTCTATTAAAACACAATCTGGAGACATGTAAGCTGCAAGAGGTGCTGTTGCAATCCAGTTAGCTGCAGCCAGATCCAGGGGGCTATTTTTCACTTCTCTATAATTTTTCATACCATTTAACCCGACGAATCCAACTGGAATGTCAAATGATTTCTTTACTATGCTGGTGATATCCATAACTCCTTCAGTTTTGTTCTGGTAGCTGTCTGCTAGTTCTGCTGTCATAGAAACACCAACGGCAACTATTTCATCAAGGTCTGACCCCAATAAGTCAATGAGAGCAGAGCCCAGTTCGTGCTTTTTGTTCCACATGGGAAGGTAACGATAATCACTTCTTATGTTAATTATTTTTCCTTCAATATCAAATTCCACCACTGCCAGATCTGTGTTTGCACCTCCAATATCAAAACCAGCAATTTTCAACTTATCACCTTTAACTGCAGATTCTCATTCTTATGAAATTCGATCTCTCCCTCCAGTTTTACTTCCTGGGGAAGATAGCCATTAACTGACGCCACTATGGCTTCTCCTAAATTAAAGTTTAGCATTTGTCTCAGTGCAACGTAGGGTGTGGTAATGCGGGAGTTAATTTCTACCAGATAAACTTCATCACCCAGAATCATATCCACACCCACATATCCTTTCAATCCATTTAAGGATTCTACTGCCTTTTTTGCTATATCTTTCGCTTTTTTCTCTTTAGTGTGGTTGAATGGCACTTTTCCACCATTATAACCTATAATTCCGTCTTTTTGAATGTTATTCTGTTTATTCAAACTTAAGGGTATGGCTTTTTTTCCATTGGTGAGTAAACTTACACTAACACTATCTCCATTCACCCAATCCTGGAGTAGGAAATAGGGGAGTTTAGTTGCATTTTTAACCTGCTCAGCCGCTTTTATAAATGATTCTGGTGAGTCAACTACTTGTACTGCTGAGCATGAAACTCCGTCAGCTGGTTTTACCACGTGTTTGGATGAAATTGTATTAGCGTAGTTATCAATCTCATCCCATAATACTTTAATAGTGGGAATGACTGGGACTTTACTTTTCAGCGCTTGATAGGTTAAATATTTATCTGAACAGGTGCAAACAGCATCAGATGAAGAACCCAGAACCTGAACACCATTTTTTTCAATTAACCGGGTTAATTTGAATAAGATAAAATCTTCTTCAGGGGCTATTGGTAAACAAAAGTCATAAAAAGAAATATTATTATCAATCCACTCTTCTAGATCCTTTTTTAATACGATAGGATGGCAACTACTAATTTTTGGAGAAACAGAATTTTTGGAGATTAAAAAACTGGTATTTAGATCTTTTAAATCACTTGTGATACCCTCAAGCATGGCCTGACCCTCTGCAGTTAAAGCGGGATCTTTAACTCCCAGTGAAGTAGCATACTCAAATACCAGGATATTCACCGCCGGCCAACTCCCTTAAAAGTCACACCACCCTTCTGGAATGTTTCCCGGTCAAGTACAGGTCGGGTGCATACAATTAAACCATTTTTGATCATGGATGGTTCGATATTCAAGTATAAGTCATGATCCGTTACCAGTACCACACAATCACTGATAAGAGCTCTTTTAAGGTCTACAATTTCAGCTCCCCATGAATTAATGATATCCGGGGACACGTAAGGATCATTAACCACAACATTTGCCCCTTTTTTAATAAAATTTTTGATTAAAGGCTTGGCAGGTGTTTCTCTGGCATCAGCAACATTGCCTTTATAAGCAACTCCTAGAATCCCAATTTCAGATCCTTCAATGGTCTTTCCCATATCTTCTAATGCAGATTGAACTATTTTTGAAACTTCCCCTGGCATTGCCTCGTTAACTTCCCTTGAAGTTCTTATGAGAGGAGTGTCCACTCCATTTTCCAAGGCAGTTTCCACAATAAAATAGGGATCTATTGAAAGGCAGTGCCCTCCAACACCAGGCCCCGGAGTGTGAATGTTAACCCTTGGATGGTGATTGGCAGCTTGAATTGCTTCTATGGCATCAACATCCAGAGCACTGCACACTAAAGCCAGTTCATTGGCCAGGGCAATATTAGTGTCCCTATAAGTGTTTTCCATTAATTTAACCATCTCTGCTGTCACCAAATTCTGGACCATGATGATCTCACCATCAGTGATTCTTCCATAGAGTGAAGAGGCCATTTTTGTACTTTCAGAGTCTATTCCCCCTATTGCCCTTGCATTGTGGGTCATTTCATGTAATGTATTATTGGGAAGGGCTCTTTCGGGAGTATAGGCAACTTTAAAGTCTTGACCGGCTTTAAGGCCGCTTTCTTCCAGTAAAGGAATTACCAGATTTTGGCAAGTGCCTGGTGGTACAGTACTTTCAATAATAACCAGATCACCTTTCTTTAAATTTTCAGATATGGATCTGCAAGCTGATATAACCGCAGAAAGATCTGATTTTTTGTTTCTATCCACTGGGGTGGGCACAATGACCATGATTATCTGCGAATTTGCCACAGCTTCCTTTGAATCAGTGGTTGCAGATAGAAGATCTTTTTCAACGGTTTTTTTAACAATTTCATCCAGACCAGGTTCCATTATGGGAGAATGACCCGAGTTGATAATGTCCACATTTTTATTGTTTATATCAACTCCACGCACTCTAAGGCCGCTTTCAGCCAGCAACGCAGCTGTTGGCAACCCCATGTGACCTAGACCAAATATTGCTATGGATGAATTTTCGTTAATCATTGATCTATCCCCTAAACTTGTAGTTTTAGATTTTATGTACTGTACTGCTTAAATTAGATTATTTAGATTTGAAAAAGATTTGACCAGTTCAAATATGAAATCAAAATCATAATACATCTTTTTTAATTTCTTTTTTGCATTAGAGTTTAATTAATTTTGAGGTTAACCATTTTTTGGTTTTTTATTAATTGGATTGTTGTGAACAATAAATGACAAGCATATCGATCAGGGGGATTAGTAGGTAACAAGTATGGATTTACCGTTTAATGGTAGTTCTGGATTGGGATAACAAGGTCTTTCACCATAGAAAACTAAATTGATCTTATATCCTGGATTTTTATTCTCAAATTCAGCCACAGAAATACTTTCATCAACAATCAACAATTTCTTTAAATGGTTAGTAGCTATCTCCTCTGGGGGTTTTATTTCCAGCTTACCCTGATGGTATGAATTCAGGATTGTATCAAGTATCTTTTCTGATGCAGTTCCATCACCATATGGATTCGGTGCTTCCCTCATCCTTCGATGAGTGGCATCATCATTTAATATTTGAGACACATTTTCGGTTATCTTTTCCGTGCTGGCACCCACCAAAATGTTTCCACCAGCATGAACAGTTTCTGGCCTTTCAGTATTGTATCTGAGGGTTAAACAGGGGACATCAAGGGTAATTGCTTCTTCCTGAATTCCTCCAGAATCAGTAATCATAAGCTTTGAATGAGATTGGAGTATCAAGAAGTCCAGATAACCAACAGGTTTAATCATTTTAATATGTGGTGCTTTTTCAAGTTTAGCATACATCCCGAAATCTTTAAGAGTTTTAACTGTACGGGGATGAACAGGGAATACAATATTAACATCTTCAATTTTTAAAAGGGCTTCAATAATGTTCTCAAGTCTTTCCCTATCATCCACATTCTCAGCACGGTGTAGAGTTAGGGATAGGATATCTCCTTCCAGTTCTAGTTGAGACATTATGTTAGAGCTTTTTCTGGCGATTTTTAGGTTTCGGTAACATGCATCCACTACTGTGTTCCCAGTTATGAAAACATTCTCTGGAGATAATCCTTCGAAAAGCAGGTTAACAGCTGTTTGCTCAGTGGGTACAAAAAAAAGGTTGGTGCATACATCGGCTACCATCCTGTTGATTTCTTCAGGCATGGTCTTATCATATGAACGAAGTCCAGCCTCCACATGCCCCACAGCAATGTGCAGTTTAGATGCAGCCAGGGCCCCGGCTAAGACTGCATTGGTATCTCCCTGTACCAGCACAATATCCGGTTTTTCAGAAATTAAAACTTCTTCTATGCCTTTTAACATAGTGGCTGTCTGTTTTCCATGGGAATCTGACCCTACCCCTATGTTATAGTCTGGTTCTTTTAGTTCAAGGTCTAGGAAAAACTGCTGGGACATTTCATGGTCATAATGCTGTCCCGTGTGTACTAAAATATAATCTATTCCCCTTTTATCCACTTCATCAATTAATGGGGACATTTTAATAATTTCAGGTCTGGTACCTATTATAAACGCTATTTTCATCGATCTACCACATCCATTGGAAATGAGTAAATTTTTTTTGGAAAATCCATATAAAAACAACTTTAGTGCAAATATTTTATCGTATCTAATATAAATGAGATATCCTTTTTATAAGAATATTAGCACCGGCTCACATGAAGTTGCAACAATAATTCTTAACCTGCTAGTTTCTAATAATGGGTTGAGTTTGTGTGTAAAAAGGTAAAATAATTTGCAACCCATTAATTAGTTTAATAATAAAACTTGGAATAATTCTTAATTTAGAATAATGCCACTAAACTGAAGTATTATCCGGATAGGTAGTTACAAACTATTAGTTGCCTTAGAGCAGTTATATAATTATATTGGTGTTCTGTAAAGTAGCTGAGAACATTACAACTTTATCAGCCGTTTTGGCTTGTTGCCATCATCCCAGTACCACCACAAGCTGGACAAACACCACTGCCCTCACATACCATACATTGAAAACCGTCTGAATCTACACCGCTCCCATCACAACCCCAACAAACACCACTTCCACCACACTCGGTGCATGTTTTTTGATTGGATGATGTATCTGTATTCGCAGAATCAGAGCTTGTATCAGTGTCGTCAGTATTTGGTTGGGAGTTATCATTTGATTGAACATTTGACGATGTATCATCACTTTCACCACCAATGCAACCGGATACTGATAAAAGAAGCACTATCATACCTATGATCAGCGTATAAACACTTTTCTGCATATCAAAACACTCCGTGAATTTTTCAAATTATTCTATGGTTAATTATCTTTTGCTTAATCAACTATAATTTTTCCTATTCGGGATATCTTCATTACTGTTCACAAGAACCAACATGTCCAGAATAAGTAGATAATAGTCCAAAAAAGATTGAACACTTCCGATATACCTTAACTTTAAAAACACCCTATTAATAAGGTTTATAAATATGAAACTATCTTTGTTGTGGAATAGAAGTGTCTGAAAGATTCTATGAATTATGGGAAGACCTCTTTCTTTGGGCCTTATAATCATCCATTATCTTTAAAAGTTTGTTTCTATCTTCTTTTTTCTTTTTTTCTTCCTGATTCTTGGTCCATTTATCGATTTCCCGGTTAAGTTCCTTGTTCATTATAACTGCAAAGTCATCGGCCATTTTTAAATCAATTTTATCTGCTTCCAGTAAGGGAATCATATTTTTTTCAAATGCCTCTTTCGCCTGATGTGACATTTTATCTGTGGTTATGACCGCTTTAACACCTAATTCTATCAGTAATGATGCTGTATGTGAGCCTCCACCCTTAGAACTTTGTAAAAGTACCACATCACCACCTTTTATGTTTTTGGAACTAGCGACTTCCCTAATTCCGTCCCTGGAAAATGAATATATGATTTTAACTGGTGAAGCCTCCCTTGATAGTTCCATTGCCCTGATACGTTTGATCGATTCGAGTTGATCCTCTAAATCTCGTCTTAAGGCTTTTTCATGATTATATTTCTCTTGAATTCCTTTAATAATCGCATTTTTTTTGGTTATCTCCTTTTGCTGTAGGATGTTTTGGGAGTACTGATACTGTAATCTTTGGATTCTATTTTCCAATTGGAATATTTCATCTTGATATTGGCCAATATCATCTTCCAGTATGCTATTCCTATTTTGCAAATTTCTGATCTGTTTTTCCTGAGATTTCAGTCTGTTCTGCAATTTTGAAATTTCAGGAGAGGTTTCTGATGTATGACCCTCTTTTAAAGTATCCTGAAACTTTTTATCTTCCCCATAATCTTTTATACGATTTTTTACCCCATTTAAAGATGTTTTAGATGAATTATCATTATGATGAGATTTTGCAGCTGGATGAATCGGAGGATTCATTTTTTCCAATAGGATATTTATAGCCTTAGTAATGGGAATTTCGTTAATTACCATGATTTTAACATCATCCGCCATTTTGGAGGATAATTCAAGACTCTGGGTTCTTCTTTCGATTTGTTCCAATTTTTTCTGATATTTTTTATACGCCTGGATGGCAGCTGCCAGAGCATCTCTTTCATGGGCGTTTTGAGGTATTAGATTATTATTGAATCGGGATCTGCGTATTGGGAGACGTTGATCTTGAGGACAAAGATAATCATCAACCAACTCGTTTTTAACACTTACGGCCAGATCCCGGTATGGAGAGAATATTCTTGAATTAAGGGATGATGCCATCTTTTTTACCATCTTAGGCGGATTGTGAACATCAGTGGCCACTATGACAGTTTTTCCATAATTAATGATGTGTCTGGTTATATCTGCCCTGGATGCTTCCTTAAAACTGTTTACATCGAGAATTTCCCCTGAAAGATTGAGAATTGCCAGACCAACCGTCATTCCAGGGTCAAGACCCACAATAATGCCTCTCTGGGTTTTAAGTGATGGGTTTTGACCATGTGGATCCAAAAATAGTTTTTCTTTAAAATTACGGTGGTAACGGTGAACCAGACTATTTCCTCCTTTTGGATTAACCGTACTTTATTCTCGTTTATTCTTTGTTTCTGTTAGTATTTATTGTTTTCTCATACACTTCACCAGATATGATGAGAATGTAAAATTAGATGGTTAAAAATGCCATTTATCAGTACAGGAATTATTCTAATCCTTTTTCAAAGACTTTATCATTTCGGCTGTGGTAGCAGCCATCATTTGATGGTTAAGGCATTCTTCACTTAATGTTTGTAAAAATTTAAATCGAGCATATTTATCTTCATTAAATTGAACATCTTTATAAGAGATATCCATCAATATGAGACTTTCAGGTGGCATAGGTGTGATTGACGCGGTGTATTGGGGGTTCAAGAATCTTTCAACATCTTCCACGTTTAGTTCAGCTTTTCCCACACTAATTAAAACTGCCACCATCTTCCGAACCATGTTCCACAGGAAACTCTCACCAACCACATCCACCAGATAGATCTGGTTCTGGAACTTAACTGTCACACTATCCACCTTCCTTATGGGATTACGTTCAGTTTTCTTGGAAAAATTAATGAAATTATGGGTTCCTTCCATTAAATGGGCTGCTTCCTGCATTTTCCCTGTTTCCAATGTTTCTTTAACATTGCATAAAACATAACGATAGTGTCTTTTATGTGCATATCTGGTTTTAAACCCAATTGGTACCTGTGCAGAGCCTAAAATCCTTATGTCTGGCGGTAGAACGTTATTTATCTGGTTTATTATTGGCATTTTTCTGGTGCGGAAAGATACCACATTCCCCAGAGCATGAACTCCCCGATCAGTTCGTCCGGCAAGGGAATAATTGGATTGTCCAAGGTTTTCAATCACCCCCACATCTTCAAGGGCACCTAAAAGTTCACCTTCAACTGTCCGCAGGCGGGGTTGTCTTTGAAAACCGTGAAAATCTGTTCCCATGTAGGCCAGCTTTAAAGCTACTCTTATCATAACTCGATTCCTGTTTATTCAAATTAAAAGCTTATTAATTGTGAGTTAAATGGTAAATGATATTATATTCATCCTTCACTATATTTTATTATTGTAACTTTATTTGGAAATAGAATAAAATAATAGGGTTAGGGATTTAAGCTTACTATGAAATTAGATGATTATAACGTAGATAATATTTAGAGGCAATAAAATGTTTATAATTCCTGCAGTTGACATTAAAAACGGCAAATGCGTGCAATTGGTACAGGGTAAACCAGGTACTGAGCAGATTGTTCTTGAAAATCCGGTTAAAGCTGCTCTTGAATGGGAAAAAAGAGGAAGCAGCATTTTGCATGTGATTGATCTTGGTGGGGCCCTGGAAGAAGGCGGCAATCTATCTGTGGTAGAGAAAATTATCAGCGAAGTTTCAATACCCGTCCAAATGGGTGGGGGTATCCGTACCATGGATGATGCCACCTATTTACTGGATATGGGTGTTGATAGAATTATTTTAGGAACTCTGGCTATTGAAAATCCAGATAATGTGCAGGAACTCTCCAGTGAATTTGGAAGCGAAAGGATTATTGTGGCCCTGGACAGTAAAGACTCCCAGGTAGTGGTCAGGGGATGGACTGAAAAAACAGACCAGAAAGCTCCCATGCTGGGTAAAATCATGGAGAAACAGGGGGCTGGAAGTATATTATTTACCAATGTTGATCATGAAGGCCTGCTAGGTGGATTCAAAGTTGAACCTCTCCAGGAATTGTTAGAAGCAGTAGATATACCAGTAATTTATTCAGGTGGTGTGAGTACCCTGGAAGATGTGTCTGTTCTCAGTGAAACTGATGCTTATGGAGTAGTAATTGGATCTGCACTTTATAAAGGCACCATAAATTTTGAAGATGCATTGCGTTACGAGGATAAGTAGTAATCAATATAAGTGGCTTTTTTTTATTTTTCCAGACGTCATATTATTTCTTTATTTTAGTCCTAGAAGGTGAATGCTTTTTGGATTATTGTTTTTTCAGCTATATCCACCACTTTACGTATTTTAAGGATCTGATCCGGGTTGGTGGATATGGAACTGATACCTTTCCCCACCAGCCAGCGCACAATAGCCGGGTCTGAGCCAGCATGGCCACAGATGCAGCTTTCAACACCTTGCTGGTTGCACTTTTTTATCACCCCTTCCATCATCATCAAAACTGCGGGATGAGTTAGATTAAAGAGTTTGGCTACTTTAACCCCTCTCCGGTCCACTGCCAGTGATGACATTGCCATATCACTCATTCCCAGGGTTACAAAATCAACACCTTCAGCAATAAAGTCATCAAGGGTGAAAACCACAGATGGAGTTTCAATAGAGGCCCCTACTGGTAGGTCACGGTGTGGTCTGATTCCCACCTGGCGCATGATGTTTTTGGCTTCTATGTATTCAGAGATATCCCTTACTAATGGTATTTTAACTCCCAAATTATCATATCCATCATCCAGGAGTTGGGATACGGCTTCAAACTCTGCTTTCAATACTTCAGGATTATGAAGATCTTTATGAATACCTCTGAGGCCAAGTAAGGGGTTACCTTCATCTGGTTCTATGTTTCCACCATCTAAACGTTTCAGTTCATCGGTAGGTATGTCAAATGTGCGGAACCATACAGGTTTAGGGTGGAATGCATCGGCTATGATTTTTACTGATTCTGTAATAACTCTACTAAGTTTTCCCTCTTCCAGGAGGGTTTTCGGATGTTTTCCTGTGCGAATTATGCTGTTTTCGATTCGGATGGATCCCACACCATCAGCCAATGGTGCCACCTTCCATGCAATTTCAGGGACATTCAGGTTGACCTTGATTCTGGTGGCTGGATAGTATACCCCCGAACTGACATGTTTATCCTCACGTTCCATGAAACCCTGATAAATATTTCCTGTTTTTCCGTCAACAGTTACGATTGTTCCTTCTTTAAGTTTTTCTGTTCCGTTACCCGTTCCAACAACACAGGGCACCTTCATTTCTCTAAGTACAATGGCCACATGGCTGGTGAGACCACCATAATCTGTCACCACTCCCCCCGCCCGGTGCAGATAAGATACCATGTCACGTGAAGCTGTGGACACAACAACAATCTCCCCTCCTTTAAGATTGAGGAGATCCTCATCATTTTTTATCTTCTTAACATGGCCTACTCCCACATAAGAACCCGTGCCAATTCCCCTAACAATAATCATATGCCTACATTTTTGTAATTTATTTAAGAAATAATGTTGTGAGCTAAGGGAGTTATTTTCAAGTTAAAAAAAAATCGGATGTGAAAATAAGATATCTGGAAAGAATTAGTGTGCGAATCTTTCCAGTAATGAAACGAATTTATCCACTGTTGATTTTAATGGACCTGCTTTGTTACCTAACTTTCGAAGGGCGTTTACATCACTATTTTTAAGCCCTCCAACAAGTATAATGGCTACCACATAAACAATTACAGCCAATATCAAGACCATTGCAAAAATAACATAGTTCAAAAAGAAAGCAATATAATTGCTAAAAGGTATGGAAATATTGAGAGGTAGAGAAGTAAGTAAGAGGTTTTGCGGTATTAGTAAAAGCACTACCCCCATTATTCCAGTTGCCAATACTATTTTACCCAAATCCATAACTTGTAATTTTACATCAGCTAACTTAAGAGTTTTCCAAACAATAAATGTCATTATCAGGAAAGCGGTTAGAGTTAGTGCCATTGCTGCACCGTTAATTCCATAAATAGGGATCAAATAAATGCTCATCGCCACATCTAAAATTACTCCAAAGACTAAAACCGTCATTGGAAGGTAAGGTTTACCTAATCCCTGGGCAATGCTTGATGAAACTGTATAAATGGTGAAAAATAGCATTCCCACTGCTAGTATCTGTAGTGCTGTCGCCCCATTCATGAAAGCTGGATTAACATATAATAATCTCATGATCGGAGTGGCTAAAAGCATCGTTCCGACACACATGGGGACAACAACCAGGGCAACATAACGATATGATTGATTCACATAGTTTTCAAGTACATTTCTATTATTCAAACCCATTGCCTCTGCTGTTGCAGGTAGTACGGCAGTTGCAACGGACATAGAAATTATAAGGGGCAAACGTGCTATGGGAGTGGCTGCACCGAAGAATCCAAGTTGCTCGCTAGGCATGTAATATAATACCGCATAATTCCCAATTAAATCAAATAATAAAATCTCAGCAAGCCCAGTTATGAGAACTGGGAATGCAAAAACAAGAAGAGTTTTGGCTAAGGCCAGTTCCTCTTTGGTTGTAACTGTCAACTTCACATTCTTAAGACTTTTACCAAGTCCTCTTCGATATAAATAGTATCCTGCGAGAAGTGAAGCAATAAAACCTATGGAAGTTCCTATTACTGCCCCAGCAACATAAAACCCCACTAAAATGAGGATTACTGCGCTGGAGATCATGAATATTTGTTCAAAGGCTTTAGTGATGACAATATTTCCCATCTGGAAAACACCCTGAAAAGCACCTCTAAAAACACCCACCACCACACTAAAAGGAGTTATTAAAGCCACGAGCTTTAAAGGAAGAAGAGCTTCAGGTTTATGAAAAAAACCTAAAGCTAACGGTTCTGCCAAGAGAAATATTGCTAAACTCATAAGTAATCCAAGAACAATTACGATTTTCATTGATGTGTGAATTACTTGTTTCACCATCTCTTCTTCGTTCTTAGCCGAATATTCAGACACATGCTTTGCAATAGCTGGTGGCATACCTCCAGATGCTATTTGGATCAATATACCTTGCGTAGGAAGTGCAGCATTGAGTATACCAAAGCCAGCTGGACCTAAAAGAATAGCGGTGACAATACGATAGAACGCACCCCCAATACGAAATATAAAATACCCAATCAACATGATTAGGCTTCCTCTGGCGATTTTTGAACTCATGATAATTACCAATTGTGTAAGTTTTTAGTGAAAGTCTGTTGACTTGTTTTTTCTTTTACTTCAAGAAAATTAAATATGTCTTAAGGATTCAATTCACTAATTCCTTATTTATAAAATTAATGTTATTAAACCCCACCATGGGATTGTACCATACTCCCATGAAAATGTTAACCTTTTTAATTAAAACCAGCTAAGATGCTTTTTTGGAATTCATAGCAAATAGTTTTTATCTTGATAAAAACATCTATAAATGATACCTCATATTGAACATACTATTGATTAACCAAATTTACCATCCAATATCATATTTTACGAGAGGTGTGACTATCATAACTATAATGGCAACTGGAACATTCGACCTAATACATCCAGGTCATGGATATTACCTTGAAGAATCAAAAAAGCTTGGAGGAGATGATGCCCGCCTGGTGGTGGTGGTGGCCCGTGAGTCCACAGTGCGTGCCAGGAAAAGGGTGCCCATAGTCCCAGAGAAGCAGCGACTGAAAGTGGTTCAGATGCTCAAAGTTGTGGATGAAGCAATTCTGGGAAGTGAAACCGACATGTTCAGCACTGTCAGCAAGATTAACCCCGATATTATTACCATAGGCCCTGATCAAGACTTCGACTTAGATTGGTTACGAAAGGAACTTGAAGAAAGAAGCCTTAATGCAGAAGTGGTTAAGATCAATGGTTACCATGAATCTTCCCTGGATAGTTCCTGCAAAATCATTAAAAAGATAAAAGAAGCTGATTTTCCCCCAGGTAGCTTTAAACACTGTTAATTTATTGTAATTTCCTTTTTTATTATTAATTTTTATTTTCCTATTTTTAGATGAGATCAATGAGCCAATTGATTAGATTTATTAATTATTTAACTACGATAAATCGTTTTATTAGTTAATTAACCATGATTTTAGTTAATTAAATATAGCTCAAGCTAAGGTATTCAAAAAAAAAGAAAAAAAAGAAAGGGTTTAGAAGGGCAGCTCCGCGTAGGTCCCTTTTTTTGTCCACGAACTTGTGTCCCAGTTTTGGACTGATCCAAGCGAATTTCGGTAACTAGTTCCATCCGCAGTGTACCATTTTCCATTAACGTATATCTCAGCCCATACATGACCATACCAAGTTTTACTTGTAGTGAAGTAACAATCCCCGTGCACATACCTTGCTGGTAATCCAGATGCTCTTGAAAGGGCCACGATTAGGTGTGAATGGTCACAACAATTACCACTCCTAGAAGAGAGCGTTTGAACAGCTCCTTTCTGGGTATTGTAGTAATATGAATATTCGAGGTTGTCTCGCACCCAGTTAAAGATGCGAGTGGCCTTATCATAGCTGGATGTAGCTCCGGAGGTTATACTTTTCGCCATAGCCACTATACTACTGTCTTTAACCTGACAATTATCCGTTACTTGCAGGTAAATCTGCAAACTACTTGGTATTGTCTCGGTTGTGCTTGTTGACGTACTACCTGAGCTAACAGAGCTCCATGGTTTCATCACCGCATACTTTGGCAAGTACTTCTCTTTTCCGTAGAAAGCCATAACCCTGCTGTAGAGGTAGATCAGTGATTCGTAACGAATTTTTCCTAGAGTAGTTGACCCGTAATTTGGTGCCGCATTATTGGCATCCATGAAGGATTTTATACGGCTTGCCAGGTCAAGATACCCTGATTTGTCCAGGTTACCACTGGTCATTTTCTCATAGGGTTTTGATGCTGTTTGAGTACTTTTTAAAGTTATAGAGGTGGTGACTCCATTTTTCAACTGTAATACGCCTGTTGTAAGTAACCTCAGGAACTGAGGCATAGTGACTTGCACTGATCCCATTTGCACATACTTCGGAAGAGCATGATTGGTTTCAATATATGTCTTAACTCTTCCAGCTGCGTTAATGATATCGGCAAGTGTGTATTTGGTTGTTTTTGAGCTAGTAGTGGTTGTGGTAGTCGTAGTTGGGGTTGTAGTGCTGGTTGTGTTTGTACTGGTAGACTGGTTAAAGAAGGCTTTATCCACCAACCCATATCGGAACAGGGCGTATCCTGATGATCCGTTAGAAGTGGCAGATTGTATGTCCTGGTTGATTTCTGCTGCAGATAATTTCTTTACGTTACTATCGCTTTCATACACCTGTAAACCCGCCACCACTGGTTTGCTTGAATGTTCTACAATCCATTTGGTGGTGGTTCCGATCCATGCTGTGTCCTGGTTGTAATTTCCCTTGTAGATCATTGGAACAAGGAAATCCAGGTATTCTGAGAGAGCAGCATAGTCCTGGCCGTAATAATAACCATTTATACTGCACTCGGGCATGAGAGCAGCTGAAACGGATATCTTGGGGCTGATGGAATATAATGTCTCATCAACTTTTTTTACAAAGTTGGTGATGGCATCTGTTCCACCAGAATGCTTGTATGCAGTTCCAGGATAACGGACGTAATCCAGGTGGATGCCGTCGATATCGTAATTTTTAGCGAGGCCTGCAATGTAACTTACCAGTGCGTCATTGAAACTCGTGTTTGTCGATGTTATGGTCTTTGTTGTGTAGGTAGTGGTGGTTTTGTAGCTGTAAGACCAATAGTACTTCCATTGGTAGTTCCAGCTGTACTTCCAGTAGGATTTCCAGGAGTATCTCCATAATCCCCTGTATTTGTACCAACTTTTGTACCAAGTTTTGTACCAGACCTTGTACCAGCTTTTATACCATTTTTTTGTGGCTACTTTCACTGTTTTGGTGGAGGGTACTTTGACTGTGGATGTGATAGTTTCCCCGAGAGGATCTACCCATTTTCCATTTTCATCTATGAAGCAGGAAACCCAGGCATGTACCCTTATTCCAGTTCCGTTTAACTTACTTAGTATGGCTGTCAGGACAGTTTGGTAATTTGGAGAAGAAAATCGGTTTGTCTTAACGAATATATCCGTTATTCTGGCTTTTAATAATTCGCTGAGATTCACGTCCGATACTTCATCCGCACTGATCCATAATGCGTGGACATTTTGGAATCCATCTGATGCTGCCGCTGTGTAATTCTGAATGGTTTCTGTTCCGTTACTGAAATCGGATGAACTATTTTGAGAACTATTGAGCGTTTCTGCTGTCTGGTTTTCTTGCTGAGTAATATCTGAATCATTAACCACCGTAGTGGTTGTATTCTGAATGGTAGATGTATTGGTGTTGTTTTCTGCTATTTCACTGACATTGGTTGCGTTCGCGAAATTTTCTGTTGCGGACTGATTAGGGGTGGCATAGATTATACTAGGGGCCAGCATGCCAACTCCAAGTAGGAGTAGCATAACTAGCAGCAATTGTTGCTTCAGTAATATGCCCCCTCAATGTCTGCTGTCAGTTGAACACAGATAGATGTTCCTGACACATTAAGATCGTCCTTTTCTGCATATAAATGTTGTCATAGATTTTTGGCAAAAAAAACCCCCGAATAAGCTTTTTTAAATTCAAAACGCCTGAAATATCAATTTTTAATCATGACCTCCTTTAATAATATTTCTTTTCAAACAACTCCATCAACCCACTCCTGTCACATCATGACCAGCGAGATTTAATGTTAAGATGTGAATATGGTCACATCTTTAAACTCCACATGGTTTTAGGAAAAACTTTGTTATCCATTTTAAGAAAAATAATGGTAAGGAGTAGTAAACATTCCTTGAAAAATTAATAAGTCTTTGATTAGAATTATGGTAATAAAAATGTAAAATTGATGCATTTTAAAAAAATTGCTTTCTCTATGCACCAAAGGGGTCTGTTCTGAATTTCCAAGATAATATCTGAATCAAATTAATGGACTAAAAATAGGAACACCAACAATAATCATCTAAATATCAATTATCGGGATAAATTCCGGTTTCTCTACAAATGATTAATCTAAGTTAAATAAGGCTTAAAAAATATCTACAGATTTATTTAGCTGGAAAATTTGGGACGCCAAAATTTATAACTAATTTCATTCAAAGGCTTCTAATATGATCATAGAAAAGCTTGAAATGGCTGTGCAAATACTGGAAACTTCCCCTGAATTTGCAGAGATTATTCCTGAAGTGCGTAGCAACATTGTAATGGCGCGAAAGAATGCGGAGACAATAGAGGATGTTGCTGGGATACCCGGACGTATAACTATTGTTAATGGTCTGCCCAAAGCTGTTACTCAGCCAGATTATGCTGCCTCATCCCATATGGCCAGACTAGTTTTAAGTATGATGAAATATGATCCTGACAAACGCAGTGCACTCAATATAAAATATCACCCACATCTGGTGGAGATCTGTCAGAAATTAGGTTTAGTTGTTGCCAGTTATGACCGCAACCAGGAACCCGTTGAAATAGAAAAGGAAGAGGGAAGTACTATTTCATGGGGTGTTAAGATTGCTATGGAAAATCTAAAGGCTATTCCCGATGTTATATATCATACTGGGGGCTGGGGAAAGGAACCCATGATTGTACTTCTGGGAACAAACCCTGTAGAAGTGGCGGAGCTGGCAATATGTCTTGCGAAACTTTTCCTAACCAACCTAAAAAAGTGATGGTTATTTTAATCTGTTTTTCTAGAATGATAATTCTGTTTTAAGCATACTCTAGACAGCAAAATTTGGAATATCAAACTCCAGTTTCAATGCATAACTCTGGTGTAAAAGAGAAATTATATTATAAATATATAGGAAATATATGGGTTAAAGAAAATAGGATTTAAAAAGAGAATTAGAAGACAGATGTATCAATGAAAAAGACCAGATATAAATTACACATGATTTGAATATAATCAAAATTATAATATATAATCCAATAATCGTTAATGAATGCATAAATGTTTAATTATTATTATACTTACTTAAAACCACTATCTAATTATTGAGGGATCCTATGCATTATAAAATGTATGAAGAGATGATGGAACAGCCTACCTCTTTAGAGAAGACCATTGACGCTGAAAAATCTCATATGAAAGAAATAAGTGAGAAATTCAGAGAATTTGACAAGATATATCTGGTAGGGTGCGGAAGCTCTCTATCAACCTGTTTTTCAGCTATTGATGCTATGAAAATGGTGTCTAACCGTAATTTGGAGGTTTTTACTGGTTACGAATTTTTTTATCATAAAAAACTCCAGAGCGAAAATGCGGGAGTTATTCTAACATCTCAATCTGGAGAAACAGCTGATACTCTAGCTGCCATGAGAAGGGCCCAGGAAGAGGACATCTACACCGTCTCCATAGTTAACGAAGCAGAAAGCACCATGAAGAAAGAGTCTGATGATTCTGTTTTAACTCTTTGCGGTCGGGAGAACGCTATACTGGGGACAAAAACATATATGACTCAATTAATGAGCCTGTATCAGATATTATTCAGTATGGAAGATTCCTCAATTGCCAAGAAAGTTATTGGTGATCTGAAAAAAATTCCATCAATCACAGAAGACCTTTTAAATAAAACTAAAGACGAAAATAAAGCTTTAGCAAAAAAATACGCAGATTATGATATTTTTTATGCCATGGGAAGCGGTCCCAACTATGGTCTGGCCTACAAACTGGCCATGACCATGTTCATGGAAGGAGCTCTTAAACATGCCTGTCCCTTATATTCCGGAGAATTCCGTCATGGGCTCATTGAAAGAGTGGAAAAAAATATTCCCGTGGTTTTTCTGGATGCTGGGTATCCTGGAGATGAGTTCACCCATAAATCAATAGAATTTTCAAATAAAATAGGTGCTGAAAACATAATTTATCGAATGCAGGACTATGCAGATATTAACCCCCTCTTATCACCATTCGTACTGGTAGTGCCCTTAGAATGGTTCATTTACTACTTGGCACACTATAATGGCGAGGACCCAGGCAGTACCAGACATATAGGGAAGGTAAGGTATTGAATTTCTTTTTGAAATTATAGAATCTGAATTTATCTAAAAAAATATAGTTGTTAAACTATAAAAAGTGGAATAATACTCAAATTTAAAAAAAATAATTAAATGGGAAGCCCTTATTTTCCCAGAACTATTTTATTTCCAGCTTTTGGGTTTCTACAATCTTTTTAGGGAGTTTAATGGTAAGCATTGCATCTTCAAAATTGGCACTGGCCTCTTTTATCTTAACCTCGTAGGGTAATTCCAGATTACGTGCGACTTCACCAAATCCTCTTTCTCTTTTAATATAATTTATTCCCTCACCTTCCATACCTTCAGGGAAGGTTACTTTAATCGTTACAGAGTCGTTGGTGACATCAACAGATAGGTTTTCCTTTTCAACACCTGGCAGATCAGCAATGATAATAAATTCAGTAGGGGTGCTGATTAAATCAACATAGGGTGTGTTAGGTGCTGTGTACTCGGTGATGGTTTTCCCAAGGTCTTCCTGTTTTTCTCGTAAAGTGCTCAATAAATCATTAACCATCTTTTCAGCTGTGGAACGTAATTCCTCAGTTCTTTCAGATGCACTTTCTTTTAATTCTTTGCTCTTATCTGAAACTGAATCTTTAGCTTCGGAAGCTTTTTGTTTTACTTCCACACTTTTTTCTGAGACAGATTCTTTTACTTCGCCAGCTTTGGAAAGGATTTCTTCTTTTGCGTCTTTATTCTTATTATCTAATCTTTTCTTTTGATCCATTCAAATCCCTCTCATCCTGTTAATTAATTCAAATCCGCTGCTTTTTGGTGCGATATGGAGTTCATAATGTAATTTGTCAATGAAATAATCATATGAACTTACAAACAATGCAATAAAAATCTCTGCATTGCCTTCCTATTTGTCCCTGATTTTTCTGTTAAATTCCTGCAGTTTTTCTATTATCTCTGATATGCCAGTACCTTCAGATGCAGCGACCATAAGTGGCTTATCCTCTTTATTAATATGTTCTTCAATGTACTTAACATTTTCTTCATCTTCCACCAGGTCCATTTTATTAAACAGTGGGAAGATAGGGGTGTTCTGGAATATTTGTTTTATCTCCCAGTAAAGGTTTACCTGGTTTTCCACAGGGAATCCTGATGTTTGGGATGGATCGAATATAAATAATATCAGGTCTGCCAGGTGTTCCAGTGCTACCATGGCATTGAGTTCGATGGGGTTCATATCTTGAACTGGACGATCCAATAAACCTGGAGTGTCTATAATCTGATATTTCTGCCAGCGCAGCTCGAAATGCCCTATTTGAATGCCTTTAGTAGTGAAAGGATAATCTGCAACTTCAGGTTCAGCATTGGTAATTTGTCGGAGGAGTGTTGATTTTCCAACATTGGGAAATCCAGCAATAACCGCAGTGGTGGCTTCAACATCCACTGTTGGAATGTTACGCAGCTTCTGCTTTGCATAGTTTAAAAAGTCAAGTTCATCATTTATGCGGTTCACAACTGAAGCTATTCTTCCGAATGCTGCTTTACGAATCTGTGCAGCGTTTTCTGGAGGTGATCTTCTTATGCGATGTGTGTACTGGTTCTGCAATTTTTCCAAAACACCATTGGCCCAGTTCAATGCTCCCAGAGACTTTTTTAGTTCATCAACACCCACTGCAACGTCAATGTAGTCCTGGTAGAACATGGGGAGTTCTTCAATATGGGGTGTTTTTTCGAGAATATCCTCAAAAGTTTCCCTTATCACCTGGCTGGCTGTTTGGACTCTTACTTCTTCTATTCGTTTTGATTTTTTCTGACGATGAATTTTGGATGTGCGAACCCGGGCAGCAGCCTTTTTCGCTCGTCGAAATCCCTTATCAAGCACCTCATCCGGTGTTGGTATGTTAGGTAAAAACATTAAATCACATTTTTTTTTAAGATTAATAATTAATTTTCTAGATATTTTGTTTCTATTTTCAGGATATTATAACAATATCTTTCTTTTTAGGAGATGATAAAAACATTGCTGATTTAAAAATATTATTATTCTTCGAATATTTGAGATTGGAAGCTATAGATTTTCACTCCATCTTGTAACCAGCAATCAGGAGATAATCCTGCTTTCATGCAAGTGTTGGCCAGGAATTCTTCAACATCCCACTTCCATTCCACTGGAACCTGAGGAAGAAGTAAACCACGATAAATTCCCATCTCAACAATTAGGCCGTCTTTGCCCACCTCGATTTTATCCATGTATTCAGCAGGTTTTTGAACTGAAATCAGGGCGGGTTTGGTGAGGACACTTACCTCCACCTGGATCTGGCCCATCTCCGCAAGTGTTACTTGGGGAAAGCGTGGGTCACCAGTAGCTGCACTGATGGCAACATTTATCACTGCCTCTGCCAGGGGTTTCACTGGTTCAGGATACCCAATACAACCCCTTAATTCACCATTACGATGTAGAGTTACAAATACACCCCTGTTCTCCTTTAGAATAGGTTTAGTATCTTCTGGAGGTTTTATGATATTTGCGTTGGCTAAGTAGGTTTCGATTGCAGTTCTGGCCAGTTTCACCAGAAATTGTCCATCATCATCAGTTATCATTACTGGGCACCACCAACCGTTGCTTCGCTGACCCTGGTGTGAGGCCCTCCATCCCCCACCGGAGCAGTTTGACCGGCTTTACCACAGAATCCCACACCCATATGGAAGTCCGAACCAACAGCATCCACTTTCTGCAGGATCTCCAGTATGTTTCCAGATAGGGAAACATCCCGAAGCGGATCTGTAACCTGGCCATTTTCTATCATGAACGATTCAGCTGCATTAAACTGGAAAACACCTTTACCAGTGTCCACCTGACCGCCTCTTGATCCTTTAAGGTATATTCCATTTTCCATACCTTCAATAAGTTCTTCAAAACTCATCTGTCCCGGTTTAAGGTATGTGTTGCTCATACGAACTATGGGTTGATCTCCAACCCCCGAGCGAGCGTTTCCACTTGGCCGGATGTTGAGTTTGGCAGCGGTTTCCCTGGAACTTAAAAGAGATACCAATGTCCCCTCTTCCACCAGAACATTTTTACTGGTTTTAACTCCTTCTGCATCATAGGCATAATATCCAAAGGCATCCATACTGGCATCGTCAACAATTGTTACCAGTGGGGAGCCAATCTTAGTTCCCATTTTACCTTTGAGAATTGAATCATTCTGCAGTATGAGGTCTGCCTCGGATGCATGGCCCAATGCCTCATGGATGAAAACCCCGGTGAGTTCCGAATCCATAATGATTGGGAAGCACCCTGAAGGTGGAGAATTGGCATCCAGTAACCTGACTGCCTTGGAAGCTGCAGTTCTTCCCATTAATTCCAGATCCTCTTTTTGGATAGCCTCAAAGCCCTTGGCACCACCAGTACTTTTATGTCCAAATTGAATACCATTTTCGGATGCTGCCACTGCATTCAGAAACAGGGCCACTCGGTTTTCTTCCATCTTTATTGATGATCCTTCTGAGTTAAGGAAATAAGTGGTGCCCTCGGCATCGACATAGTTTACAGTGGTGCTCACCACTTTATCCAGGTTAGCTGCTTGTTCCACATCAGACATAGCAATTTTTTTATCTTCAAGTGGAACATCGGATAGTTTGATCCGGGCGTTTGATTTAACTTTGTCAGTTCTGATTTCTGCGGGAGCCAGTTCCACATCACTGGTAAGGACGCTGGCCAGTTTAAGTGCAGATTCTGTGAGATTATCCAGTCTATCTAACTGGTTGGTGTAGGAGAAACCCCATGCACCCTGTTTTAAAACTCGTAAACATACGCCCTGATCTGAACCTGAGCGGATCTCCTGGATTTTACCATCCTTCATTACAATAACGGTGTTTTCACTCTCATTGACTCTTATATCAGCATAGTCAACGTTTTTTTCAACTGATTTTAATAATTTATCCAGTAAGTCCAGATCTAACTCCTCTTTCATGATATCTCCACTTTTAATATGATCTTCCTGACATATAATTTTATGAGATTATTTTTATTATGGTTTAACAGATAATTAGTTAAGATTAGAGATTTTATTATTTAAGGTTATAATTATATGAATTCAGGGGAGAATTATAAATTTATATCAGGAAAAAATAAATATAGGATGTTCTGTTTAAATAGCTTAGAAATCATAAATGTTATTTCTTTCTGATAAAATACTTTTACCTATTATATAAGCACCGGATGTGAAAAAAGTGAAGACCATTGAGGAAATAAACCAAAAAATCAAAGACGGGGACGCAGTAGTGGTTACTGCTGGTGAGATGACCCGTATTGTGCAGGAGAATGGTGCAGGAGAAGCTGCAAAAGAGGTGGATGTGGTAACCACCGGAACATTTGGTGCTATGTGTTCCTCTGGTGCATTTTTCAACTTCGGACATTCAGACCCTCCCATCAAGATGAGCCGAACTTACCTTAATGGAGTGGAGGCCTACTCTGGCATGGCAGCGGTGGATGCATATTTAGGGGCAGCTCAACCCCATCGCAACCCGGATATTGGATTGGATTACGGGGGTGCTCATCTACTAGAAGACTTGGTACGTGGGAAGGAAGTTGAACTGGTGGCAGAGGCCTTCGGAACCGATTGTTACCCCCGTACAGATGTTCACACATTTATCAGCCTGGAGAGTTTAAACCAGGCCATCATGGTTAATCCACGGAACTGTTATCAAAACTACGCTGTAGCCACCAATTCTACTGAAGAAACCCTTTACACTTACCTGGGCACATTACTACCTCAGATGGGTAATGTAAGTTATTCCAGTGCGGGGGAACTCAGCCCACTTCTAAATGACCCTTACTTCCAAACCATTGGTGTTGGAACCCGAATATTCCTGTGCGGAGGCCAGGGCTACATTATGGGTGAAGGAACTCAACACTCAACTGAAGGGGAACGTAAGAACGGTGTTCCCACGGGTTCTGCAGGGACCCTTATGCTTCAGGGTGACCTGAAAAAGATGGATTCAGATTATCTAAGGGGAGCAACCATGCCTAAATACGGTCCCACCTTATATGTAGGGGCAGGTATTCCTATTCCCATCCTTAACGAGGAGATAGCTCAAAGTACCGGTATCAGTGACCAGGACATAACCTGTAAAATCTATGATTATGGTGTTCCACGCCGGAGCCGACCAGTAATTCGTGAGACCAATTACCAGGAACTCCGTACTGGAAAGATTGAAATTAACGGAAGGGAAGTTCCAACCTCCGCACTTTCTTCATTCAAAAAGGCATTGGAAATTGCTGAAGAACTTAAAAATTGGATTGAGAAAGGAGATTTCCTCTTAACCAATCCTGTTAAAAAAATTCCATCAGAAGGTTGCACTGTGGCTCCCCTCATGATTAAGAGGCCATCCATAATGGTGAAAGATATTAAAATCAAACCCGTTATAACTGTCATGGCCGAAGAAGCTATTTCAGGTGTTGCGCGGAAAATGGTGGATAACAACATCAACCACTTGCCAGTGGTGGACCATTCTGGAAGACTCATGGGAATTGTAACCTCCTGGGATATTGCCCATGCCGTGGCAAAGGGCTGTAAGAAACTCACAGAAGTGATGACCAAAAAAGTGATCGTTGCCCTGGAGGATGACCCAGTGGAGGTAATTGCCCGGCGTATTGACAAAAATGAAATATCTGGTGTGCCCATAGTTGACCGGGAAAACCTGGTTAAGGGCATGATCACCGCTGAGGATATATCCAGACTTATGTGCTCCCAAAATAATAAGGAAGGTGATTCCCAGTGAAAGCTTGGCTAAAATTCTCACCTAGAATCGTGAGCAAACCCGTGATATCCGATTTGATCAAGGACTATGATGTGACCTTCAACATTCTGCGAGCTGATATCACCCCTAAGGGTGGTAAAATGTTAATAGAGATCAGTGGCAGTGAAGCAGAAGAAGGAATAAAATACATGGAGAAAGAGGGAATCCAGCTCAACCCCATTAAAAAAGTGGTTAAAAAGGATGAAGATAAATGCATGGATTGTGGTGAATGCTACAGCCTCTGCCCAGTAGAAGCCATTACCGTTGATGAAAAATGGAATGTAGAACTGGACGACCAAAAATGCATAGGATGCGGGTTCTGCACATCTTCATGTCCCACCAAGGCCATTAAGATTGCTTATTAATCTTTATTATTTTTTTTAATTATTCAATGTGGGGACGTTATTTATATGGTTAAATGTGAACACTGCAATGCTGAAAATGAAGAAAAAGCCACTATTTGCCAGAATTGTGGTGAAGAAATCAGGAAAAAAGGCATTAATAAAATATTTCTAATTGGAATAGGAATATTTGGATTTTTGGTATTGATAATAGCCATATCGTCTTTGATTAATACCCCATGGATTGCTGAGTTTGATCAGGAATTGATTAACTCAGTAAAGAGTGGTGAGTCCAGTGAAAGCCTTATATCTAAAATAAAGGAACATTCAAAGGCTAATAGAGAAGGCTCCAAAAAAGGATATGAGAATATTGTTTCTGGAGGAAAATCCGAAAGTAATCCCGAGTTTCTGGATGAAGCTAAAGAAAATTATCATAAAGAATTGGATTACATTCAGAAAATAGAGAATCTTCAACTGAGCTTTGCCAAAAGGGAAATTAATGAAGAAACTTTCATTAAAAAACTTTCCATTCTATACCAAGAACAACCCGAATTAGATTACTAAGTCAATTCATTAGGGGACATAAATGAATTCAAATAATATCACAGAATCTGTGAGAAAACTTCACACATATGAAAAAATCCCATATGATCTATTATTGCTGGCAGAAGAAACAATAGAAGCCATTGATAAACATGTTAAAGATTCTGAAATATTTGTTTTAGAAAAACAGAATAAAATAATGGGAGTTTACGTTCTGCAGTCCATTGATGAAAGAAATATCGAAATTAAGTATATTGCTGTTGATCAAAAATTCCAGGGGCAAGGTATTGGTACGTTTCTATTGGAAGATGCCATTTTTAAGGCAAAAAAAAGACGATTGGAAACTATTATCATTGGAACTGGTGATTGTGGAATTAAACAAATTAATTTGTATCAGAAGGTGGGTTTTGAAATTTTTGATGTTAAGAAAAACTTCTTCGATGATAATTATCCAGAACCATCTACGAAGATGGAAGATTATGCAGAGATATGGTGATGCTGCAAAAACAATTATAAAAAAAATAAATTTTATGAAAAAATAATATTATCTATTGGATCCGTGCAAAATGAGGAGTGTAATCCATTTTAACCAATCCTCTCTGTAACCGGTAATCAAGCACATGTCCTCCTCTTTTCAAATCCTTTGATATGAAATGGAAGTGAAATCCCGGGAAATTAGTACCTTCATATCTTTCAGGGCACCATAACCCCACCATGACCCCGGTCTGATTCTTGAATTCCCATACACTCTGATTTTTAAGTGCCTCGGTAAGATTGGGGTATGGCTTGCTCTGTGACGGAGGGCTGCGTAGTTTAAGATAACTAAAATCTCCTATAACAACCATCATACATAAAACATTACGACTGGTTAAAGAAGGACCCATATATTCTTCAAAAAGGGTAAGGTTCATGGATTTGTTTATTAGAAAAACCTGATCTGTCTTGAAAGAGGTGGTAAAGGCAAAAGGTGTTTTCAGATTATCCGGAACCTTCCAAACTGTGCCATTAGATTTAATTTGATACACCACACCATCCAAGATGATCATCTCACCATCAAGAGAATTGAAAGTTCCAAGACCAGTGCTACCATATCTTTCCAGTTCACCAATAGTTAAATTCCCATCAAAAACTCCTTTTTCAAGATCACTATACGTTGAGGTCTGGTAAAGAGTATCAGAACCAATTACCGGTTGAAAACTCCCAAAAGTGCCAGTTATAATCACTGCAATTATAGCGCATCCTAAAACTAGGTCTATTTTGCTAAGCATAAACTATTTTAAAACACATTTTGTTAATATATTTTTTTAAAATAATAGAAGAAAAAAAACTTAAACACTAAAAACATCTTATTAAGGGCACATTTACAGTTAAAACCTTAAAAAACGACCAATATATAATCTTTATTAAATAAATGAATTCAAGCCAGCTATTAATCATCTAAATGTTTTAATATTTCTCTTCTGGCTTCTCCAATAGTTAGTGAGTATGGTTTATCAAAGGGGAGATCATCTTCTTTTTTCAGAATCTCCATAAGATGTGCGATTCTGGGGAGGCGGAGGTTAGCACCTCTAATGGTTTTTTCATCATCAAATACGGTTTGGGGTGTTCCTTCCTTAATTATCTGACCTTCACTGATGATATAAACACTTGAAGCATATAAGGGGACCAGATCAACATCGTGGGTGGATATTACTATTGACATGCCTTCTTTATTCAATTGGTAGAGTATGCGCAGGATCTGGGAGGCTCCTTTAGGATCTAATCCACTGGTGGGTTCGTCCAGGACCATTATCTCCGGACGCATGGCCAGGATCCCGGCTATGGCCACCCGTTTCTTCTCACCCCCACTGAGGTGGTGCGGTGGTCTTTTTCCATACCCTTCCATTCCCACTCTTTTCAGGGCTTCTTCCACCCTTTTTTCCACTTCATCCTGTTCCAGGCCCATGTTTAGTGGTCCGAAAGCCACGTCTTCTGCCACAGTGGGGGCAAAAAGCTGGTCATCTGGATTCTGAAATACAATGCCCACTTTCTGGCGAACACGCATCAGGGCTTTCTTAGCATAATCTAAGGTTTCCCCATTTACCATTACAGTTCCAGAGGATGGTCTAAGTATTCCATTAAAATGTAAGAAAAGTGTGGATTTTCCAGCGCCATTAGGACCCAAAAGGGCCACTATTTTACCTTTTGGTGCCTGGAAGTTCACTTTATCCAGGGCAGGTGTGCCATCAGGATACTTATAACTGACATCTTTGGTTTCTATGACATTCATTTTATCATACCTATGTGAACATTTTTATTACTTGTTGATTATAAACTGTATAAAGGTGTTTCAGTTGAAATTTAGCGTAGATCATATAAAAAATGATCATTGCATAAAAGATTTTATTCGTTCTAGAGAAATTAGAACTTCAACAATTAATGAATATGCGCGTAGGATTAGAGACTACTCAAATTATATTGGTAAAGGACCTTCTGAACTAATTGACTAGGCAGAAAGTGACGAAGATAAGGAATACGTCTTAGGAATAGGAAAGTTAGTAGCTATGTTCTCGATTTCGTGGAGAATATGGAAAAGAAAGGCATGTCAGAAAATAGTGTAAAAGGATATTTGGAAGTTATAACCGCATTTTATCATTATTTTGACATTTCGACTCCTAGAATTAAACGAAATAAAAAAAAACTACTATGAATAAGGCTTTTGAAAAGATCCCTAACATAGAGGATGTCAGGAAAGCTGTTAAAGTTTTTAGTTTAAGAGATAAAGCTATTTTCTGTTAATGTTGCCAATTGGGATGGGAAAGTGAGATTATACATTTAACATACGGTGATTTTCTAAATGCCATTGATGATTACTTAGATCTAAATGATGAAGACAGAATAAATGTCAATAAAATAGCTCAGAAGTTTTAAAAACAATGATAAAATTAAAAAAGATTATCGAAAATAATGTTGAATTAATTAAAACCAAATAGAGATAACTAAAAATAACTCGTTTTTTTTTGATGTATTCTGCCAATCTAACCTGTGACCAAAAATCTCAATAAATATCCATATTATTACAATTATTAATTTCATGACCCTTAGAAAGTATTCTAAAGGGAATTTCATTATAAATATCCTTAATATCCTCGCGCAATTCTTCCAAGGATTCAGGTTCAGGGGAAAATAAAAACACCCCACCTCCTCCCCCAGCGCCCAGAGGGAAAGCTGTAGAGTTATAATTTTTAGCACGTTCCAATAATTCCCAGGAACTTTCCATATAACCTTCACATATTTTTGTCCGTATTTTACGGTATTTTTCTATCGATTCTGAGACTCTTTCCCATTTTTGTAGTCTTAGTGCCTCACGATATTCGTATGCTACTTTCATTTTTTGTGAATGTAATTTGTATCCAGTTTCAGTTAAAAGATTTTCCATCCATGACCGGTTAACTTCTGAACTCTGGCGATGAAGCCCAGAATGAAAAATAGCCATTCTTTCTTCTAAAAGTCCATAATCTGCTGGTGTTACAAGTTCGTAACGTAAAGATTCACCATAACCCGTACCAGGATGTCCCGGCATTCCCCACGGGAACCAAACATAATCAGTTACTCCTCCAAAAAGAACATTTGATTGTTCCTGGGTTCCAGTGATACTTAATCCCAAACCCTGTTCAATTCGAGAAGCTAAAGAAAGCAATTGTATCTTCTTGAATGGTCGGCCTGCCAATTCATTTGCTAGTATACACACACCAATTGTTGCAGTTGATGATCCTCCCAGTCCTGAAGAGTGTATACCTTCTCTTAAATTCTTTAAAACGAACATTACCCCAGAAAGATTAAAAATTTCAATTATTTTAAGTAACCAATTCTCTTTAACAGGGATTACTTCACCCGGATGAGCAGTAACTATTGTTCCATATTCTACAGATTTGACAGCTATAAGATCCTGATCAAATGGATGAGCCTCAATTTTAGTCCCAGTATCGATGGTTATGCCTACTGTTCTTGGAAGATTTTGGGTCCATTTACTAGCAGGATCCTCTTGATCTATTATATCTGGTAATTTCCAAAAAGCCTGCTGAAATTCGTTTAAATCTAAACTGGACCCTGGACCATCAATTCTATTATAGGCAATAACATTTGGCAAGGCCTTGTCTTTTTCGGCTATTTTTAAAAAATCATACAGTTGAATCGTATTAAACACAGTCCTTTCAATTGTTACAGAGGATTATTATTGCTTTAAATCATCTTTAAAAAAACATTTAATTCATCCGAACTGCTTCTTCACGATCTTTGAGTTTAAGTTGTTGTTTTTCGTACATGATCCTCTCAATATCCCCTAACTGATCAGAAACCCATTTATTCAGATCATTCCCCATAATAGCTGCCCTTGCCTCGGCAAGTAAATGAGATTTGGATTTATCATCCATTAATAAGGCCATTTCGATTGATTCAGCAGTTTGTCTTAGATCATAAGGATTTATACAGATGGCACCATCGTTTAATTCTTCATAACACCCAGCCCCAGTAGAAAGAATCAATACACCATTATTTTCGTTTAAAACACTCCCTTCTTTGGCGACAATATTCATTCCATCTAAGATGGGATTAACCATCAAGACATCATATCTTTTCAAAAGAGCAACTACTAAGTCAAAATCTCCCTTACAAATGTATTTAATAGGCTCCCAATCCAGTGTGGCATGTTTTTCGTTGATATTTTTAACTATATCTCGTATATTATCTGTGTATTCCCTGTAAATTTTTATATCCTGTCTTGATGGCATTAGAGTTGCCACGAATTTAACTTTTTCTTTCCATTCTGGATATCTTTCAAGGAACATATCATAAGCCTGGAATCCTCGGATAATATTCTTAGATAAATCTGCTCTATCTGTCCTATAGATTAGCTTACAATCTCCAACTATCTCATCTACTTCAGCTTCCTTACTGGCAACATTCGGGGCCTGTCCTTGTTTTTGGAGTGTTTCTATATCAATACTGATGGGATATGTTCTTACATGGCAGATGTGCCCTTCATACAGAATATCTCCTGATAATTCATCCACAGATGCAGTGGGCAGGATTTGTTCAACAGTTCGCAGGAAATTTTTCATATACCGTTTAATATGGAATCCTAAGACATTATTGGTCAACACACTTTCCAATATCTCAGTTTGCATGTGGTTAGGTAGTTGCTGGAATATTTCGGGGGCAGGGAAGGGAATGTGGACGAATTGAGTCATCAAAACATCAGGATGCGCCTTTCTTATCATTTTAGGGGCCAGATAGATGTGGTAATCCTGTAACATTACTATGGGAGTTTTTTCTGATTTGTATATATCTCCCCCTATGGTTTCTGCAAACATGGAGTTCACATGTTGATAGGAATCCCATGCTTGATGCAATTCATCATCTGCACAAGGAGAATATGGCGGATTCCACATAGAATGATGAATAAACCACAATAAAGGATTTGCAAATTTACCATTAAATCTATTATAAACATCCTCTTCTGTTTTGACAAACTGAACATAATATTCAGGGTTATCTGAGGATATGGGAACTTTACCATTATATTTATTGTTCATATAATGATCACATTCTCCGATTGCCGAAGAAACCCATGTACCATGAGTTTTTTTCAAAAAGGGTATCATTGACCCTACTATTCCCCCTGCACCCCTTATTAGTTCAATTTCTCCTGTTGCATTTCGTTTGAATACTACTGGTCCTCGGTTAGAAGCTACGATTATTTCCTTGTCTTGTATAAATTCAGAGTCCATTGTGGTATCTCCTGTAATAATGATAGTGAATTTCAATCCAGAAACCAATTATTGAGAAATGGTATAAATAAAACCATGAATGGTGCCCTTCAATTGGCACTATCTATCCCTTATTTTTATATTAGTGGTATTATTCTCCCCTATTTAAAGATTTTCTATATTATTAATTACATTTGAAAGAATTTGAGAAATGGAATATTGTTCCTGTTCTTGCATAATTTAATTTTGTTATTTATTTCACAGAAGTAAATATTTAAACAGATTTTTTGTGAACAATATCACCATAAATCTAGTTTTGTTGATGATTTGTTACGTCAACTTAAAAACAATAGAATTTCTTGCTTAAAACTACATAAAAGGAATCTTGAGTTCTCTACATAATACTTCACTAATATTTTAGTCAACATTTTCTTCAAAAAGTAAAGAAATTCATAATTCAGACAACTCTAAAGTTTCCTGTAAGGTATACACCAATGAGAAGAACTACTTCAAATGAAACCAGAAGGGCTAGATTACGGGCTCCTGCACTTTTAAGACTTTCTGGTGCTTTCAATGTCTTAAGAGAACCATTATAGCATCTGGATTCCATGGCAATGTGTGCTTGTTCACCTTTAATCCAGGTTCTTATGAATAGATTGCTGCCCAGCATTCCCATGGATTTGAAAGATTTTTTTAAAGAAGAATAACCTAAACGTGTCTCCTGGGCATGGTACATGTTAAGGCCCTCATCCAGGAAGATAAAAATATAACGGTACATTAACATAGCCAGTTCCATGACTATCTGGGGGATTTTTAAGCGTTCAAGCTCGGAGAATAGTTCCGTCATGGGTATGGTAAGGGCCAGGAACGCCATACAGGTAAAACCAGCCAGGACTCTGGAAAAAGTGAGTAATCCCAAATTGAAGCCATCTTCAGTTACTGCGAGGTTGAATATTCCCAGATCTAGAATATGGGCACCGACGCCAAAGAATAAAGACATGAATATGAATGTTATCAATCCAAAAAGGAATGGCACTGATAAAAATTTTAGGTAGAACTTCCAGGGGATTTTAGCCTGGAATACGATTAAAAAAGAGATAAATAGCGCTATTAATACAGGCACCACTGGAGATGTGGATATAAGACTCACTAGCATGGTTGTTATTGCAAAGATGACCTTAAAGAAAGTGTTCATATCTTTCAGGTCATTATAGTGTGCATAGCTATCCAGAGTGTTATCAAACATTTAAAGTTTCACCCTACATTAATAACCGCAGTAAATCTTATTTTTACTTTAGGTATTTTCAATTATACTTTACACATACTTATATTTTACTTTAAATTAATTCAATTTTACCTTATCAAAAAAAGATATAGTGGGAGAAATTATCTCCCCCAATTTGTGTTTAAAACTATTTTTTTGGTTTTCTTTCAATTATTCGCCTTTCTTTGGCCCGTCCATTATAATATCCCAACACATAACCTATGATAATAGCTCCAATGGCTGCTTGAAGGGCAAAAAGTAAGCTTTCAATCTCTCCACTTGGTGGTTCCCAGAAGGACTCAAACCAGGGTTCGTATCCAGTTTCTTCGATTGCTTCTCCAGCCGCCCCGTCAGCACCTCCAAAGAAACCCTCATCCTCACCCAGGCCACTGTACATGGTCAGGGGTATGATGGCGATAATGGCTACCAGGAACAGTAGGGCAATGTATTGTTTATTATTCATATTACACCACCGCCTCTACTTTTTCCTTCACTTTAGGACCAATAACCTTCAATTTCTCCAGGATGTCTGGTCGGAGTTTCATAACATAATCAAATATCACCACAGTCAGGATTCCTTCGGCAATGGCCAGAGGTACCTGGGTAACGGCAAAGATCATCATGAAGTTGTTGAAAGCCACCCCAAAACTGGGGACTGGGAAAGCCAGGGATAACTGGATGGCCGTGGTTACATAGGTCATGAGGTCAGCCAGTGCTGCCGCCAGAAAAACTCCCAGTAGAGTGGATCCATTTGCCTTCTTAACACCTTTATAAACCAACCAGGCGACTAGTGGACCTACTATTCCCATGGAGAATATGTTTGCTCCCAGGGTGGTGAGGCCACCATGGGCCAGGATCAGGGCCTGGAATACCAGAACTATGGCTCCCAGTACACTGGCCACAGCTGGTCCGAAGAGCACTGAACCTAAACCAGTACCAGTAGGATGAGAACAACTACCTGTAACTGAAGGTAGCTTTAATGATGATAAAACAAAAACAAACGCTCCTGAAACTGCAAGTAAGGGTTTTGATTCGGGATTTTTATCTGTTATCTTTTTAATCTGTATTACACCGTAAGCTACCACTGGCAAAGATATAATGTACCATAGTAAACACCATTGCCATGGTAGGAAACCTTCCATAATATGCATTTTGCTCCTCCTTGATTTTCACGACATTTTTGAACTTTAATTATCCGATCCGGATTTTTAATTATCCGGATTTCATGATTGATTTTAGGAAAAGCAGTATATAAAGTTTTCATTTTTACTTTAAAAAAAATCAGGAAAAGTTGATATATATGGGGTGGTATATGATCTAAAAAACACACTAGCTCTAGCCGAAATTAATTCACACAGCATTCTAACTGAATGAAACTCAATAAATTAAAAAAAATGATTGACTAATTTTAAAAATAGGGGGGGGGGCGTGTAGTGTTCGGGACACTACACAATAACTAACTTCAAATTTCATCATTTAAATTAATTTCCCCAAATCTATCCCAATTTTCGCCAAATTCTTATAAATGAAGGAATTAGACCTAATTGTTAAATAAAATAAACTTATATCAGATATTTAATAGAATATCATACTTAATACTATCTAAAAAAAACATAACCCATAACTCATGGAAGATGTAGACTAATAGAAAGATAATTTTAATTAGAGTCCCATTATATAAGATAAGAAAAATTTAAAGACATCCTCAACTAGAGACATCAAACAATGAAAACAGTTAAATTATTATTTATCCTGGTTGTTATAATCCTCTGTGCCAGTGCGTTATCCTTATTTTATTTCTATAATACATCATATGATGCTGAAAATACCAGCAATACCATATTTAAAAGTGTTGTTCTGGGGAAAACAGATTATGGTACTGTAATCCGTGAAGGACCTTATGGAAATGTTAGTTCAGAAAACAGAATTGTTTACATAGTGGGGGTTCATCCCCTGGAATATCAAGCCCATGAGACAGTAAAAGAATCATTGATAAGTCAGAATAACTCTCTCGAAAACTGTTATTATATTTATCAGGTGAACGTCACCCAGGATGCGGATAATTATAAAAAGGGCCGGTTAAATGGTGAAAAATTGGCCAACAAATATGCAGTTCCAGATATTAAGAACATGTCAATTGATTTAGTGATTGATGTCCACTCCAATGAAGCTAATGGCGGTTACCAGGAAATAAAATTTCTTTACATTCCCCAGAAATCTGAAAAAGCTGAAAAAGTGGCTCTTGAAATAACAAATCAAATTAAATGGCTAACCATATACAGTCCCCCCAATCCCACCAGTCCAGCATATGTTACAATCCCACTTATAAAATCAGGAATACCCACTATAATATATGAAACCTATACTTACCAGTCCTATGAACAAACCAAAAAAGAGTCTCAGGAACTAGTGGCAGTTGTTGATAACTTAATTTATAAAAATAATGATTAAAAACAAAAAAAATATAAAAAAAGGAATAAAAACTAGTTTTATTCCATTATGATGCTTATTCTACTACTTCAGCGAAGCCAAAGTTCCTTCTGACTGAGTTAATTCTAATTTTAACTTCGTCACCGACTTTAGCTCCTGAAACGAAAACAACAAAACCTTCAATACGGGTAATGCCGTCACCATCTCTACCTAAATCTTCAATTTTAACATCGTATTCTTCCCCTTCATTAATAGGGGAGTTGTTACTTCGGTCATCTCTACCGTAATTACTTCCAAACATATATATTCACTTCCAAAAAATGCCATAAAATGGCCATGAAATTCAATAATTCTTAAAAAGAATAAAATAAGATTTATTTATTTCAAGAAAAATTCTTAGATCAATTTATTCTACTACTTCTGCAAATCCAAAGTTTCTTCTGACTGAGTTAATTCTAATTTTAACTTCGTCACCGACTTTAGCTCCTGAAACGAAAACAACAAAACCTTCAATACGGGTAATGCCGTCACCATCTCTACCTAAATCTTCAATTTTAACATCGTATTCTTCCCCTTCACTAATTGGGGCGTTACTTTCTCTTTCATCTCTACCGTAATTACTTCCAAACATTTATATTCACTTCCAAAAAATGCCATTAGAAATGGCTGACATAATATTGGTTTAGGTGCATATAAAGGTATGTTAAATTTTAAGCTTATTTTGACTATTTTTTTAAAAGTAAAAATTTGAAATTAGTTAGATATTAATTTAAAATGGAAGCTATGAAAAATCATTTAAAGATGAAAAACATAATCTAACTTCATGGAGGTTAAAAACAATATTATCCTGGCCATGGATGTTACCAACATCAACAAGGCCATGGAATTAATGGATAACGTATCTGATTACCTTGATACTGTTAAAATCGGTTATCCTCTGGTTTTAGCAGAAGGCCTGGAATCAGTTTCTAAAATTAAAAAAGAATATGATTGCAGAGTAATCTGCGATTTTAAAGTGGCTGATATACCTGCAACCAATCAGAAGATTGCTGATGTAACCTTCCAGGCCGGTGCAGATGCAATAATTGTCCATGGCTTTGTGGGGTGGGACAGTGTCAAAAGCTGTCTTGAATCTGCCGAAAAAGTTGGTAAAGATATATTTCTTCTTACTGAAATGTCTCATCCTGGTGCGACCAATTTCATGCAGCCCGTGTCCATGAACATAGCCAGTATGGGTGTTGAAATAGGTATAACCCATTATGTGGGGCCATCAACCCGCTTGGAACGGTTGAAGATGATCAGGGAGATAGTAGGGAAAGATTCATTCATCATATCTCCAGGTGTGGGTGTTCAGGGAGGGGATCCTAGAGAAACTCTCCAGTTTGCCGATGCAATTATTGTGGGCCGTAGCATATACCTATCTGATGACCCTGTAAATGCCCTGGAGTCCATTATAAGTGCTATCGAACTTTAAACCAGCCAATTCATATGCTAAGTCAAATAAAATGAAATAAATAAAGGTTATCGGCTGGAAAAAGTTCAAACCAGTTACTTTAGAGGTTATTTGCAGACCTCCTAAAAGGCACAAAATCAAAACCATTATTTTCAGGGCACAACGATATTTGAAGAATATTTCTAGGATTTTGGTTTGTTTTAAGCTTTTTCTATCATTTCCAACCTCATCCACCCAGGCCGCGACTGTGCATAAGGCCAAGGTGATGATTCCAATGCTTGGTATTCCCCATATAAACAGTATGGCCACGAATACAATTAGGGTAGTCATATGGCCCAGTTTATCAACTTTTGCCGATAGGAGTGTTCCCATTAGTATGGCCAGGAATATGGTGGCTGCATCAGAAAAGGTAACTGACAGATAGCCTATTCCAATAACACAGATTATTCCACTGATTACTCCGAGGATGTGATTATTTTTTTTATCCATGGAATCATCAGAGAACTTCATGAAAAATCCGGATAAAGCGTATAGTGCTGCCTCTAAAAGCATGGGATCTTAAACTCCTTAAATAATTAGTGCCCTTATGTTTCTTAAAAAAGATTTAGTCCTGTTTATGGATTAATTCCATGGCTCCGGATACCATTAACGGGAATATTATGGTGGCATCGCCAATTACCGTGACCAGTCTGGAGCCACATTTGGCCTTAGCCCATGATTTGGCTTCTTCTAATGGCGCACCACCTAGACTGCCAGCTTCGCTGCGGTCCAGTGTCACCTGTATAGCAGCATCCACTCCACCAGTCAGGATGTTTGAGGCCAGAGCATAATGTTTAGGTAACCCTCCACCCAGTATTAGAGTGGCCACTTTACCTGAACCATAGACAATGTCTGATAGTTCGTGCATGTCTCCGGCTGCATCCAGTGTTAACTGGTTTTCCTGGGTGAACATCCAGAGTTGCAATCCCAGCATGCTGTCAATTAATCCCGGGGCATATATAGGAACCCCTTTTTGAGCGGCTGTGTGAATAATTGAATCCTCATCATCAATTAAATGTCCGATCTGGGTTATGAATTCTCTGATGTTGATATTACTATTTTTTTCGGCAATTTTACCCAATATGAGGTTGATTTTTGATTCGAAAACCTCGAAATCTTCTGATTTTGTGTAGATATCTGCAATTCGGCCCATGCCCATCTGACATAGTTCTTCATCAGTTTCTTCATGTTCACGGTAGTGTGAACCTCCAAAGGCCTCCAACAGATCATGGGTGAGGTTGGCTCCGCTGGTTATCAAGACATCAACATATCCATTGGCTATTAAGTCACGGATGACTTTTCTAAGTCCACCAGGGACCATTGGTCCTGCTACACTGAGGAATACTGTTGTTTCAGGGTCTTTTATAACTTCACTCATGAGTTTGGTGGCTCTGTAGAGTCTTCCGGCACCTAATACTCCGCTTTTACCCATTTCCTCTATGAGTTGGATGGTGGTCATTTCTGGGCCTATTTTAATGTGTTCAACTTTCAGTTTTTCACACTTCCTGCTGTAATTGTATAAGGTTATGGTTCTATTCTATGGATTTATTAAAATTAGTTTTTGGTTAAATTTTTTGATGAGTGTAAAATGAATATGAAAATTTCGGGATACGTAAAATAAAAAGGTAGATATAATCTAAAAATAGTAATTATTCAAATGTTTTATTTGAGTCCGGCTATTTTATCCAGTAGGTCTGTGCGGGTGACTATTCCCTGTGCTTTTCCAGTCTTATCCACTACTATTAAGCGGCCGATGTGGTTTTTGTTCATCATTTCAATGGCATCGGCTATCATCACGTCTTCATTAATGGTGATGATGTTTTTAGTCATGATGTCCACGACTTTCATATCTTCCCTGGCTTCTGCCAGGGCTTTGCTGATGTCTGATAGGGTTACCATCCCTATAACTTCACTGTCATCCATTACTGGTGCGCCTTCTATTTCTTTTGATGCTAAGACCCTTGCTGCGTCTCTGATAGTGTCCAAACCGTCCAGGGTTATTAAGTTTGGTGTGGCAACTTCCATGACTCTTCTTTTGGGTATGCTGCGTATTCCAGTGGTGTCCAATAGGAGGATGTTATCCATATCATCCCGGCCCACTATTACTCCATCTACCACCAGTTTGTTTAGTGGCGTGGGGCCTACACGTATTTTATCACCCAAATCCAGGGTTTTAATGTTTCCCACGGCTTTAATGGCCGCTTCGCATTCTCCAGGGTGGGGAATGCTAGTAAACTCAATTTTAGCAACAGTAATGTCTTTTATTAGTTTACCCTCCTTATAGACTGGGACAATAGTTTCTTTATCAGTGTCTTGAATGTTGAGAGTATGGTAAGCTTCTATTGTAGGTTTATACCCTCCTCGGGGGCCGGGCACTCCCTTAACAAGCCCTAAACTCCGGAGTGATTGCATTTGATTACGGATGGTTCCAGGGTTGCGGTTCATTAGTTCCGCTATTTCTTCCCCCTTAATTGACATACCATCTGCATTGCGGTATAAATTAATTAGACTCTGGAGTATTTCTTTCTGGACCGATGTGAGCATGTAAATCACCCGACTATTACATAATATGATATTAATTATAATTTACCATTATTTATAATTAACATTATTACTTATGTGCAACCTTTTAATACTAATAATGTCAATATAATATTGTATGTTTACAACTGAAGATATTTATTCCGATAAACTATTTGAAATTTTCATTAATGAACGGAACATTACTATAAGAACTATCAGAGGACATGCTCAAGCACTTAAACTATATTCTAATTACAATAAGATGCTACCTGAAAAACTAATTTTAGAAGCTGAAGAAGAACAAGATAAAGGAATCAAAACCTATCTAAAAAAGATTAACGGCAGAATTAAAGGTTTCACTGACCATATGAAAGAAGCAGGTTACAGTCCCTTCAGCATCAGATCATATTTAAATAGTATCAAAGCATTTTACCACCATTTTGACATAATAACCCCCAGAATGAGAGGCATTTGGAAAAATAGAGGAAAAGACCGGAATTTAAGTCACGACCAAATCCCAACCAAAGAAGATATTGAACGACTTTTAGACGTAGCAGATATTCGAGATCAAGCAATAATACTATTACACATATCAAGCGGCATGGGAGCGAGTGAAGTAAGATACCTGACTTGGAAAAATTTCTTAGAAGCCTATAAAAACTATTATAAGCCACCACCCGAAGAAGAACTAAACATTCCACACATACTATATAAACTGACAAAGATTGATGAAAAAGAAAGAAAAAATAAGTTAGCAGGTATCATTGGCACCTGGAAGATATCTAGAGTCAAAACAGGCATGAATTATATCACATTCAACACTCCAGAAAGTAGCAGATCCCTCCTCAAATATATAAAATACCGCCATAACAACAATAAACCAATAAAAAACTTGGAAACACCCCTATTCATCAACCACTTCCACAAGAAAATTAAACACTGCGGATACAGTGCACTTTTCCAACGTTTAAACGAAAAAGCCGGATTCGAACGCCGCTCAAATGAAGGAACAATACATAATGAGGGCAGATACTATATAACCAGTCACGTTTTGAGAAAAACCTTTACCACACTCCTCTATGGAGCTGGATGGGATAAACTCAGAGTAGACTGGCTTTTAGGCCACAGAATTGATGATGTTTCCTCAGCCTATTTTAAAATCAGACCAGATATACTTTTGGAGGACTATAGAAAATCCGTAGGCGAATTATCAATAAAAGAAAACTTCGAATATTGTGAAATAACCGACAAAGATTATCAAATGGCAATAGAACGAATTGAAGAACTAGAAAAACATAAAGAGGATTATGTAGAAGCACAAAAATTAATGGACGAATTATTAACTTACAAAAATGTATTAGAAGAACTTAAAAAAAGAAGATAAATAATTATCCCAATTATGATATTAACATTATAATTTTAGCTGATAGTTCTTTAAAAGAAGATTATTGATAGCATGAATAATACAGTGAATATCAATTATGATCTCAAAGAAATAGTGTTTCAATAAATTATTTGGGTTTACATTGTTACCTAACCTTATCTCCATCCCATTGTTTTATGATTTCAGAATATTCATAATCACTTAAAACCGGTTCCATTCCTTCTAGAGAAACTTCATCTTTCAAATGTGCAAAAGTCATAGTTCCTGTTTTCGGTCCTGCCCAGTACGGTTCTTTTAACTTATAAACTCTTAATATCCAGATATATGCAGTTCTAGCCGCATAACTCTTGACGTGTTTAGCAGTCCATATAAAATATTTATCTGATATTTTAGAAACTGGTTTTTTCACTATCTTATCTAGCATTGCGAAGTATTTTATTAACACTTTATTCTCTTTTTTGTCTGGTAAGGAATTTAACTTAACAAAATCACGATATTTATCTTGGAAACTATCTAAATAATTGTTTTTAGATGTATAAGTAACAGTAGGATACAATAAAAACTCATTAATGTGTGTTTTGTATTTTCTAATTAGGATAGTTTGTCTACCATTTCCTAATGCTTCAACAGTAGCATTCCATTCTTTAAGACAAGTATTAGTAGCCATGCTAATTCCTGTTTTTATCAATGAATCTAAATTCTTTTTTAGTTATATATTTACCTCCTACGGTAACGAAGTGAATAGGAACAACAGGCATGTTAAATTTATGGAAATTTTCAAATTCAATTACATTCATTTCAGGAAATCCCTTAACATAATCTTTAAACTCCTCCTTGGTAACCATCAATTTGTTTCCATATTTATTCTGAATTGAATTTGTTTTTTGTTTACCAATGGATTTAATGTCTGCCCAACCTGTATATGCCCTAGCCCCACGAGATTCATATAAAATGAATTTATCACCAGGGGATACCTTGCAAAGGCACCTTTTCCCTATAAACACATTTTTACCCTCATTATAGATTCTTTTAGCAATATTTGTAGGTACTGGGTGTGAAACACCAACAATTTCCATATTATCCCTCCATAAAATATTTAATACCCATAATTAAACTAGCTATCTGAGATAATAATATATTTCATCCAATCAGACTGTCGACTTCATGTATTATTTCTTTAATTATTATTTTATTTTTGTTTTTTAGTTCAAAGGCTTCTTTAACAAGTGAAGTAATTTCTTCAATCGTTTTTCTATCCAAAATAGGAATTTCAAAATCCATAATTCTCTTAGAAATAGTGGGAATAGTTGATTGAATTACTTTAAACCTTTCTGCTTGATAAATACCAATTTCTTCAATAGTTAAAACTAAAAAAAGATATTCTTGTGTTATGCCATAGTCATCAACAGCTTCTGGTGTTAGTCTTATTCTTTTCACGTGACTTTGCAATATCACTTTATCTTCAGGCATGAGCATAGCAACTGGACCAATTTTACCATCATTATTATAAAGGACGTCTCCAGGTTTAATATCTTGTTCTAGTTCATCATAAATTTCCTGAGGAATATAAAAATCAGGATATTGATCTGCTTCATAATTTACAATATCTGAGGTTCTGATAAATGGAATATCAGTTTCTTTTCTGTGCAAGTATTTATTATAATTTGCACTTCCCACTTCATTACCCTTAACTGATGTTGCAATATCTTTCAATGAAACTGTCAAGATATTTTTTTTAATTGCACCAATAGTTTCAATATACAAAGGATAAGAGCCTTTAGGAGTCCAAAGATCAATTTCCTTAAAAGACATAAGATTGACTGAAAAAACATTTTGTAGTTTAATTTTTGAAAAATCGACGTTTATAGCATTATAGAAAATTGATTGGGCTTCTTTGATCTTTTCCAAGCTTTTTAAATTATTTTCATTGGATAATTTAACTTTCTCAGATATCTTTTGAGTAAATTCTTCTTCTAAAATTGGAATTTTTAATTTTTTTAAATTACCTATACCTAAAAATGGATTAATTGTCTCAGTAGCAAATGCTTTAACTTGATTTAAACCAAATTTTGAATTAAAAATTGACGCAAAATAATGAGGATCATGCCCCTTCTTTAACCTGATTAATGCATTATCTTGATTTATGTTGCTTTCTTCTTGTCCTTTTGGAAATACAGCAACATCACCAACTTTTCCTTTTATTGTAAATACTACATCCCCTGGTTTAAGTATTGATCTTTTAAGAGTTTCGCTTTGTTCTTTTGTTATGTGTTTGTGTTCAAAAAGGTCGAAAAAAAATCTTTTAACATCGTTAGCTCTAAAGAAATTGACTCCCTCATTTGGAAATTGGGCTCCAAAAGGTGTAGCTCCGTTAGTAATATGCTCAGATATCTCATCAATTGATTTCAGATCAATTTCTCTTTCTGATAAAGATTTTATTTCAACATTAAAACTTACATCCCATCTATCTTCTTCCTTTAATTGGGAAATTGGAATTTCATTGTATAAAATCGACATTTTTACCTCACTCAAAAACTAAACCCAGTTTCACGTGTCCATTGATGGAATTCCTTTGAGACCTTTTTTATGTCATCTCTTACTAATTCTCTTCCTCTGCGGTCATGACCACATTTTTCAGCTACTGCCATGAACACTGGGTAGTCTGAAGGAATCTCTTTTTCATCCATTTTTTGTAATACCATAATTGTAGTTTTAGTTGATGTATTTGGCATGAATGTTTCAATAGGAACATCAATTATTGCAACGACTCTAGCTTTTTCCAATATCCATTCCCTTATATAACCCAAACTTACATTTCCGTATATTCCATCTGGCAGAACTATTGCCATTCTTCCATGATTCTTCAAGAGTTGTAAACATCTTTCAATAAATAGAATTTGTGGGGCTTCTTTTGGTTTAATCTTTCCCTTTTCCCATTCTCCTGTTTTACTAGTGCGTTTCCACTTGTGCCCCAAATCAAATTGTCGGAGCTTTTTTTCACCACGAACTGGGATTTTGCTACCAAAAGGGGGATTTGTCATTAAAACGTCAAAACCATCTAAATGGACTTTTTGTTGAGTTTTTGAATTCCAATTTTTTGGGTCTTCTAAACTGTCCTCACAAAAAATACCACTTTTTCCATCTCCAACAATAGCCATGTAAGCTTTTGCTACCTTTGACAAAAAATAGTCTTTATCAATCCCTCTTATGTTGTTTAAAGCAAACTCCATCTTTTCTTCTTGTAAATTATTTTTGCTCCAATGATATTTTTCACCTTCTGCATCGAGCCTTCTCCAAACATGTCTCAATGATTCAATTAGAAATCCACCACTGCCGCACGCAGGATCAATTATTAAATCATCTTCATTAGGCTCCAAAATATCTACCATCATTTTAACAACATTTCTTGGAGTAAAAAACTGTCCCTGCCCCCCTTTTAAAGCGTGACCAATAAATGTTTCAAATGCATCGGAAATAACATCTCTTTCAGCCTCGATAAGACAATAATTTTGAAGTTCTCCGACAACATAAGCAATGGATTTTTCATCCAGAGTAATAGAGTCGTTGTCATCTAAAACATCTTTATATTTCCTTTTAACTTTTTCAAAAAGATCTAGAATTCTTTTTTTAATATTTTCTGTCTTTTCGTCTATTCCCGCACGAAACGTGACAATATCGTCAGGTTCTGTAAACTTCTCATCGTAAATTTTACAAAAAATTAAATTAATTAATTGTTGAGCTAAAACCTCGTCTCTAGTGGCCCCTACTGTGTTGGCCGCCAAATGGTTCCTAATAGCCTTAAAGGTAGCCTTTAAGTTGTGAGTGGGTTTAAGATCTTTTCTTTTAAACTTTCCAACGTCTTCAAGACGTTGGCCGTATTTGGGTATATTGGGTATTTCTTCAAAGTCAGTTCTTCCGTCTTTCTCAATCTTTCTAACAAAGAGCCTTTCGTTACCGTTAAACCAAACCCCTAATTGTGCCTTTGAAAATCTTAAATAGTCTTGTAATTGACTTTGCCCGTCTTTTCTATTTTTCTTTTTGCACTCGACGATAACAATTACATCATCTTCTTGTTTTTTATTATTCGAAAAGATAGCTATGTCAACAGGATATTCTTTCTTTGTATCAGAAGGCCTAGCTTTGACTCTAAACTGAGGTCGTGTTTGTATGTAGTCTTTTGGATAATTGTAGTCTTCAACCAATTGCCGTGAAAATACTTGGACTGCTTCTACTTCTTCAGGCGTGGCTTTAACTTCTTTTCCTGAAATAAAATCTATTAAATATCCCTCTTTTACCATGAACATTACTCCTAAATTATTTCACTATTGGATATGTATAAAACATTATTAGATTTATTATGAATATTCTTTGATATTATTTTGGTTTTATAACCTGCCGATTCAATTAGCCTCCATAATTAAAATATCATGTTATGACATAGAAATGAACAAAATTATCAACTGAAAATCATACATGATAAAAACTAAAATAAAACAAATATACTTATGCTGAATATTAATAACCAAATAATTCCGTTCAGAAGAATGAAAATATGAAAAACAAAATAGAGCCATAAAAGCTCACCATAATCCTCAATGAACTATTTAATAAATTTTCCAATAACATACGTATTCATAATAATAAGAAACCATTTAAATTTCTTTATTATAATTTTTTGCATTTTAATATTGTAACGTTTGTACCATATGCATCACATTCTAGGCCGAATATTGTGTTCATATATCAGTTACTTTAAATAATACATAAATTTTTAATATATTCTTGTGGAGGTCATTTTGAATGGGATTCTTAATCTGTGATAACTGTGGAGGTTACTATGAACTTCAAGAGGGGGAGCGTCCAGAGGATTTCCAATCCTGTGAATGTGGTGGAAACCTAAAATACGTTGAAAAAAGTGATAGTTCTATTAATAAAATTCCAGATAATAAATCCAAAAATGATTCAGTTTTATTTATTGTTTTAGGGTCATTATTCCTTTTTAGCATTTTTTTTATTAGTTTGAGAAATACTAGTCTTTTTTTTATTACTGGATTTGAAATTCTTTTTATTATTATTGTTCTTTTTATTATTCCTATAATAGCAGGCTTTATTTTTGGTGAGACATATCGAAAAGGTTTATTGGCAGGGTTATTGCTTGGAATATCTCTCTCCCTGCTCCAAATAACTGCCCTTGAATCTTCACATGGTTTTGATATAACCATTATTCACTTAAATTATTTAATATTATTTTTAACAATTATTGATGTATTAATGGGCATATTTGGGGTATGGATAGGCATATGGCTGCAAAAAAGAATGCCAGAACAACATAAAAGATTAATAAATAAAGCTGAAATCTTCATTTCTGATTTTACGGAAAAAATATTAAACAATTCTTCTAAAAACAAAAATAAACTTAAAAATGATGATTTGAACAAAGATGAAAAAAATAAGGGCCATTCAAACGGTCCAAAGTTAATGTGTCAAAATTGTGGAATTGAAAATGAAGATCATGCAGATTTTTGTATGAATTGTGGTAAAAGGTTGCAAAGAGCAGTAATTAAGAAAAAACCTTTAAACAAACATTACGTAAGCAACAAAAAATTGAATAACTGGTGGAATAAACAAAACATTGGATCTAAAGCTGTAATTGGTATTTTTTGTATTATTTGTTTGGTACTTATCGTGAATATTGGATTATGGGAAACTTCTTATATTCCCTATGGATACGATAACGGTACTTATTATTCCAGTGAATATCTATCATTTTCTTATGATTCTTGGAATTACGCAATACACGGAAATAAGGTAACAGATGACGATCTTCTTTTAAAGGCGGAATATTCTGAAGGAGTTAATTTCACACTCCAAAAACGTAGTGACTTGGAATCTGCTGATGAAGCAGTCACTCAACATAAAGCTATTCTTGACGAAAATGTCAAGGGATCGCGTACTGTTTATACTATTGAACCAATTGAAATAGGGGGCGTTACAGGTTATAAATTTG